>Ga0316202_10000279_pt1 | contig 65323 bp, 61 predicted proteins | sample 3monrhotite_MG_FD_204934 | JGI IMG/M metagenome (GOLD analysis project Ga0316202, IMG submission 204934) | Microbial mat bacterial communities from mineral coupon in-situ incubated in ocean water Damariscotta River, Maine, United States -... | ecosystem: Environmental > Aquatic > Marine >...
CGTTGACCGACGTGGATGGCAATGAGCTTGCTCTGAAAGATCAGTTAGGAAAAAAAGGATTGCTGGTGGCTTTTACCTGTAACCATTGTCCTTATGCGATTGCTGTCTGGCCGCGCCTGATTCGCCATGCGGCCAGCTTGAAATCTATGGGCATCAATACCGTGGCGATTAATCCGAATATTCATCCAGATTATCTGGCTGACAGTGTGCCGGTGATGAAAGAGAAGACTCAAGAGTGGGGTATAGGCTTCCCTTATCTGGCGGATGAGAAACAGGAAGCGGCAAAAGCATTTGAAGCCCAGTGTACACCTGACCTCTATATGTTCGACGGTGATGGCAGGCTTTATTATCATGGCCGATTTGACGATTATTGGAAGGATGAGTCCAGAGTGACGCGTGAAGAGCTGATGCCTGCAGCCGAACTGCTCGTGGCTGGCGAGAATGCCCCTCAACCGCAGCATCCGACCATCGGTTGCTCGATTAAATGGATTGATGAGTGACCCTGTAATTACAGGATTGCATTTCAGGGGTGTCATCATAGTGTGATGCCTTCGATTTTGGAGAGGGTTTAATATGCTGAATAAAGCTACGTTGATTGGTAACCTGGGTGCGGACCCGGAAACACGTTATACGCAGGATGGTACTTGTGTGTGTAATCTGCGGCTGGCGACAACCGAGAAGTTTAAAAACCGTAACGGTGAGCAGCAAGAGAAGACCGAGTGGCACCGTGTCGTGTTATGGGGACGTTTGGGCGAGATTGCCAACCAGTATCTGACCAAGGGTGCTCGCGTTTATATTGAAGGCAAAATCGAAACGCGAAAATGGACCAACAAAGATGGCCAGGATCAGTATTCGACCGATATTCGTGCGACTGAAATGAAGATGCTCGGTGGTGGTTCCGGTGGCGGCAATCGCTCCGGTGGTGGTAGCGACTTCGGTGGTCAGTCTAAGGGTAGTAATTATGGTGGTAACCAGGGTGGTAACCAGAGCGGTGGCTTTCCGACCCACGGTGGCGGCAATGCTGCACCTAAATCAAAGGGCAATGATCCATTTGCCAGCTCACCTGATTTTGGCGATGTGCCGATCGACGACGATATTCCCTTCTAGTTTCTACGATAAGTAGGAGTGATGGAGATAGAGGGGCCCGAGAGGGCCTTTTTTTATGCAGGCTTAGGCTCGCAACAGTTGTTTGATGACCTGGCTTAGTTCTCCAATGGGAAACGGTTTGTTCAGCACGAGGCTGTTGCTGATTCCCTGTTGTGCCTTCAGAGCTGCTTCCTTGTCGTAGCCGGTTGCAAAGATAATAGGCACCTGAGGATTGGATTGCCGAATCATTTTAGCAGCATCGACCCCGCCCATCTTTGGCATGACAACATCAAGAATGGCAAGGTCAATTTCTTTCGTGAATCTTTTATGAATCCTGGCGGCCTCCATACCGTCGGCGGCACTCATCACCCGATAACCCAGTTGCTGCAAGACGGCTGTGATAACATTGCGAATCTGTATATCATCATCAGCAACCAGTATGAGCTCACTGTGGCCTAGGGTTGGTTCTGCAGGAGACTGTTGTGACTTCTCACTGCTAACTACTATCGAGGGTACAATAGGCAGGTACAATTTAAATACCGTTCCTTGATCCGGACTGCTCTCCACCTCAATTTCGCCTTTATGGTTTTTGACCGCACCATAGACCATCGCCAGCCCTAAACCTGTTCCCTTACCAACCTCTTTGGTGGTGAAGAAAGGGTCGAATATCCTGTCAATCAGTTCACTGTCAATACCACTACCGTTGTCTTTTACGGTTAAGCAGGCGAACTGCTCACTGCTGCATGCAGGATGCCTTGATCTAAAGTCGATATCGGCACTATAGGGTTCGAGTGTACAGCTGATTCTTCCATCTTTAATGCCTGAAAGAGCATCTTTAGCATTATTCATCAGGTTCATAATGACTTGCTGAAGCTGTGTCTTGTCGCCGTAAATATAAAGATTCTCTGCAGGCTCCTTATACAGGCATTCAATGTTTTCGGGGATTGCCGTTTCAGCAAAAGTTACTGCCTGTTTCAGAAATAGCGTGGCCGGGATCGTTTGCATTTCCACCCGGTCTTTACGGGCAAATGTCAACATCTGCCTGATCATATCTGCGGCTCTATTGCTGAGCCTGTCGATGGTTTCGATATTGCAGAGTAATTTGGGAATATCTGAGGTGTGTTTGTTGGCCAGGTAGGTGTTGCCCATGATGCCTGCAAGCATATTGTTGAAATCATGGGCAATGCCGCCAACCAGCGTACCAATCGCCTCCATCTTTTGTGACTGCAGCAGCTGATCTTCCAGATGTTTATGCTTGGATATATCCATCACCGTGCCGTGAATTTGAGGGTCTTCCCTTTTCTCGCAGCGGGAGGGTTGGATCTTGGCCAGAACCCAGCGTACAGACTTGTCTTCTGCAAGCACCCGGAATTCTGTTTCAAAGCTGTTTCCATCAGAGAGAGCGATTCCAACAGCTGAGATGAATTTTTCCCGATCAACGGGATGAATGCAGCTCAGGAAGCTGGAGTAGGAGGGGGTTAATGAAGTAGACGCCATGCCGAAGATCTGAATACAGCCATCCGACCATTGTCCTGTGCCATTCTCAAGGTTGAAAGACCAGTTCCCAAGACCGGCAATACGCTGAGCTTCGTTCAGGCGCAGATAAATCTCTTCAATCTCACGGGATGCAAGCTCCTGTGATCGGCTGAGCAGGTAGCGCTCCTGATCAGACTCGGTGTAGGCACGGCTAATCCGCTGAAGCAGTTTATGCAACTGCTCGGCTGGGAGTGTTGGCCCGTCTTCTTTCCACCCTGCTTTTTCAAGCTGCCTGAGCAGCATGGGGTGGAATGGCGATTCAGATCTCTTCAAAGGTCGTTAACATCATGGTCTGGTTGTGAAAGTCACAAGACCCTGTTGTATAGGGGGAGATGCCCCCGTATCCGTAAAAACCGATCTGCTCCGCACCATCCGGTAAGTACTTTAGCATCGCGTCGGCTTCTTCTTCGACATGTTCACCCAGAACTAACCTTCGTCCTACGCAGCTCACGGCGACTGCTAACATGGGGTGGTTCGGGGCGAGATGTTCCTTGGCAAGTTTGGCTGACTCGATCGCTCCCCCCACCAGTTTGTCAAAACTGGCACGCATAAGCCTTGCTTGAAACCCTTCAGGGACATCGCCGGCGAAAATAAGAGACTGGTTTTCTTCATCGATACCAAGGATGGTGCGTACTAGGCGCTTGCTGTCGTTATGTGCATTGCGAATAGATAAAGGGAATTTCAAGCCTGAAGAGGGGAGATCTTTGGCCAGATCTCCCAGATACTCCTTGTACAGGGCCAGTGCCGGCTTGCCGTCAAGCTCATAGAGTATGTTATTCTCGGAACGGGTGATTTTGCGCTCGGGGCCGAAGCTTTCCCATCCGCCACGTGCTCCATGCGTCATGTGGAATCTTTCACCGTATATGCCGATGGCAGTGGCCATGCCGGTTTTTAATTCTCCTTCGTGTATGACCCATGTGCGTTGAAACCGGGCACCATCGGCGGCCATGCCTCCGGTGACAGGTACATGGATGGGGATTTGTCCGAGGCCACTGACCATCTGGCTACCGTTTACCTTAAGTCCGTCGGCCAGAACAAATACGCCACGCAGGCCTTCATTTGAAAGTTGTTGTGCTAAAAGTTCACCCGCAGCATAGGAGTTGGAAGGACTTTGAACGGGAGCTGAAGTCAGTATGAGATTGCTGTGTTCAAATTTTATGACTGCAACAGAAATGCTGCCATCGTTGACATGGGGGCCTGTAATTTCTCCTGCTGTGGAGCAGCCCATGATTTTTGATGTTGGATATGCCTTGAATAGTTGTTCGATGGGCATCGGTTCGGTCATGAAATCAGGGGCTGCAAAGATGAGGATCAGCGTGTTTTCTGAATCCATTTCAGGGAATTGATCTACGGACCATCCACTGCTTTTTTTATAAATAAAGGTGTTTATGAACATGCTTCCCCCGCCCTTGAGTTGATCAGATGCCTGTCTATCGCCCAACATTAAGGTAATTTAATCAGGATAGACAACCTTTTGTAAGGTGACTCCGAGTGAAATTGAGCTTATTCAACTGCCCGTGTATTATACATTTATTGCCTGGGTCTGGTCGTTGAATCTCAGTCTATAGGCCGTCCAGTTTGTATACGCGTAGCTATGCTATGGCTTTATTCGATATCTCTTTAAGCCAGTTGCTTACCATCTCTCTGCAAAAATGCTGCATGGGTTCGAGATAAAGTGAGCTCTCTTTGTGCAGCAGGCTGATGCCTTCGATGCCAAGCTGATCACGTTCGCTTGAGCCAAATGCAATCCATGATTCAATAATCGCTTCATTAACCTCAATATGAAACTGCATGCCGTATTGCGCCTTGCCCAGACGAAAGGCCTGAGCAGGCACATCCGGATGCATGGCAAGCAGTGTCATATTGTCATTCAAAGAGTAGCTTTCGCCGTGCCACTGGAAGACAGCCTGCCCCTCTGGCATATCCCTGAACAGTGGATCCTTTTTTGTCTCAACAGTGTGATAGACGGGAAACCAGCCCAGTTCACGAACCGGGGAGGGGAATATTTCGGCCCCGTCAGCTTTGGCCATAACCTGTGCACCCAGGCAGACACCGAGCATCGGGATGCCGTTGTCGATAGCGCCTTTAATCCATGCTAATTCGGCCCGGATATAATCGCTTTCATCATTGGCTGATTGCGGTCCGCCCATGATCAATATGCCGTCAAAATCTTCATAAGTAGAGGGAAGCACTTCACCCTGATCAAGGTGAATGGTAGTAAGCGTGTGTCCTGTGCTTTTTAAGGTCTCGCCGATCAGTGCCGGGGGTTCGATATCCAGATGCTGAAGTATGAGAAAGTTCATGTTGCTAGCTTAACTGATAGTGATTGTGGTACAAGTTCGGACATGGATATTTCACCTTTGATCAAGCGCGTGGCGCGCGGCAAAAATGGTTCGGAGCATTTAACACGGGAGGAGGCCAGTACTGTTTTTGGACAACTACTGTCTCCGGATGTGGATGAGCTGCAATTGGGGGCTTTCCTGATTGCCCAGCGCATGAAGGGCGAGACCAGTGGGGAATTAGCCGGTTTTGTTGAGGCAGCACGCCTTCGGATTGAAGGCTTTGCTTCTGTTTCAGGTCCGGCTGGTGCTGTAGATCTGCCCTGTTATGCAGGCAAACGCAGGGCGGGCCACGCTTATCTGGCGGCTGCGCTGAAAGCACGCGATGCAGGGATCCCTGTGTTGGTTCACGGGGTTGAATGTATCGAAGAGAGAGTCACTGCATGGCAGCTGCTGCAGCAGGCAGGTGTGAAGCGGGCTGTTTCATTAGTCGAAGCCAGTGATATATTGAATTGTGACGGCATAGCCTATATTGATCTCTCCGACCTCTGTCCCGATCTTTACCGAATATACAGCCTCAGGCCACGCCTTGGTGTGCGCTCATTTGCCAATACGGTAACACGCTTGCTTAACCCGCTGTCATGCCATGGACAGTTAAACGGATTCTTTCATACTCCTTATGCTGATTACATGGCTGCAGCCAATATCTTGCTGGGCCAGGTACGCTCCTTGATATTTATGGGTGCTGAAGGGGAGCCTGAGCTATATGCTGATAGGCAGAAGCTGATTGTAAAGCAGCAGGGCGAACGTGTGAATCGGGTCGCGTTTGAAGAGGCGGGAGAGCAGCCATATCCTCGTGATGCCCTGGATTCAGACTCTCTTCTGCTGCAAAGCCTCTCTATGCTGGAAGGGGATATGGGTGGGCGTGAAAAGGCCGTTGTTCAGCGTATGGGGCAGGCTTTTTCCTGGGCTTCAACGGGTAAAGAGATGCATGACTGGAGAGAGGTGAGTTGATGGCAAGGGTATTGGTTCCATTTACAACCGGTGTGGAAGAGATCGAATTTGTCGCAATAGTCGATATTCTCAGGCGTGCTGGGGTTGAGACTTGCACGGCAAGTCTTGATGGGAACTCTGTGAGAGGACGATCGAATATCGTGATTGATGCTGATGCGGCACTGATGGATGTCATGGCACAGGATTGGGATATGATCGTGTTTCCCGGTGGGTTACCCAACGCACATCTGTTGCGTGATGATATCAACGTGAGGGCATTGGTAGAGCGTTTGAGGTTAAAATCCAAGACCATTGCTGCGATTTGTGCTGCCCCCACAGCTCTTGCAGCTTACGGTATCACAGCAGGACGACGGGTGACCTCTTATCCTGCATGTCGTTCGGAGATGGAAGAGTTACAGCCCTCTTCAGTTTATGTTGATGATGCCGTGGTCGAAGATGATTTTCTCATTACTAGTCGTGGAGCCGGTACTGCTGTAGAGTTTTCCCTGTCTCTGATAGCCAGGCTCTGTGGTGAAGGGAAAGCCGCTGAAATCAGAGAGTCTATTGTTGCCTGATTCTTGTTATATCATGTATGATTAGTTCGATTGAGGGATTATTTGTTATGTGAGACAAGCAGCTGTTTCACTCTCTAGCTCTCTCCTTTTTCGCTGCCACCTGAAGAGGGTGCGTTGGCCAAGATACGATCTGCCATCCGTGAGAACGGTAAGCTTTGCAGCCATACCTTGCCGGTTCCGCGTAGTGTGGCCATAAACACTCCTTCGCCGCCGAAGATCATGCTCTTGAGGTTGCCTGCGCGCTCTATGTCGTAATCCAGTGAGGGTTGAAATGCGATCAGGCAACCAGTATCCACACGCAGGGTTTCATCATGCAGCTCCTTTTCGATCACCGTACCACCAGCATGAATGAATGCCATGCCATCACCGCTTAATTTCTCCAAAATAAAACCATCACCGCCGAAAAAACCGGCACCAAGCCGCTTGGTAAATGCGATATCCAGTTTTGTACCTAATGCTGCGCACAAAAAAGCGTCTTTCTGGCAAAGTAACTCCCCTCCAATAGAAGAGATGTCAATGGGAACCACTGAACCGGGATAAGGCGCAGCGAATGCCACATGACTCTTGCCACTCCCCGTATGGGTGAAATGTGTCATGAACAGAGATTCACCGGTGAGGGCACGTTTACCTGCATTTAGTAGCTTGCCAAACATGCTGCTATGGGCTTCGGAGCCATCGCCCATCTTTGTTTCGAAAGCAATGCCTTCTTCCATATACATCATTGCTCCGGCTTCGGCGATTACCGTTTCACCAGGGTCCAGTTCCACCTCGACCAGTTGCATGCTCTGGCCTATGATCTTGTAATCTACTGTGTGACACTGTCTGTTCATACATGACTCCATAACCATATTCACATGGTGAGAATATAGCATAATCTCTGAATGCCTGCTCCTTTAATCGGGCGATTCAGTCAAGCACCTAAAATATGCCGAGTTATACTCGGTTTTGTCTCTCGTGGTGGGTCACGCTCCTTTTCGCAGTCGAGTCGATTAAACTGATTCGCTGCACGCATAAGTCAGACAGAGTGGAGAGCCAGGCTTTCGGACGCGCTTTTATGCGCAGCAGTCATTTACGGCTTCATCCAGACATTCGTCCACACGAGGGACGTTTCTGTTACTGCTCTAAATCAGTTCATGTTGTCACCTCAGTAGAGCTGTAACGGAAATCGGTCTGATCAATCCACATTCTGTGGAGGATGACAGCAAGTTTGCGTGCCACGGCAATCACTGCACGCCTGTGACCTTTGGTTTTCGAGAGGCGTAGGCCCCACGCCTTCAGATATGTCCAGTGCTCGGATCGGCAAACAAGAGAATGCGCAGCAACATAAAGTGCTGACCTCACATCAGCATCACCTGCTCTTGAGATATGACCGGGGTTATCCAGTTCGCCGGACTGGAAACGTCTCGGTGTTAAACCAAAGTGTGCAGCCACGGTTCGTGAGTGTTTGAAACGAGTCGGATCATCAACACCCGCCTTGAATGTTAGTGCTGTGATTGATCCAACACCGGGAACAGTCATCAATCGCTGGCAGACGGTATCTTTACGAGCCATGGCCAACACCTGATTATCAAGCTTGAGGTAGCACTGATATAGAACCTGTCGTGCATCAAGCAGTGGAACCAGTGCATCTGCCAGTGTTGCGTGTGGCTGGATCAATGGACGGACAAGCTCATCAAATGAGCCATGCTTCACCGTGCCCGGTAACTTAATCCCAATCAGCCGGATCAAACCTCTGATCTCATTCTCTATATCAACACACTTCTTCAGTACCGTTTTGCGACTAGTCAGCAAAGCACGAGTCAGATGGCTATCCAGGCTCTTTACATGCACACGGCTGTACCAGCCACTGCGAAGGATCTGCGCGATGCCTCGCGCATCATTCTTATCGGTCTTGTTGCGCATCGCTGAGAGTGCAGCGCTGACCTGCCGTGCTTCCATACAGATCACTTCAAAACCTGCTGCCTGTAGACCATAGCTGAGATACTGAGTCAGTGTTCCTGCTTCAAATCCAATCGACTTAACTTCGGGACTGAATCGCTTCAGGCAGGAGACAATCTCATCAACCTCCGAAACAACTTTATCTTCAAACTGGATGGTTCCGCTATCATCAAGAATACAGATGGAAACTGAGCGTAGTGATACATCCAGTGCAGTGTAATAAGCCATGATATCCTCCTAATCACTCGCTCAGCGAGTGCTATTAGGAGCTTAGACGAGTTTCGCCAGCCCGATTACCGATGCTTCCGGCCAATCCCGGAAGTACGCAATATGTGAATTGATGGAAACTGGAAGCTTAGCAGGGGCTGTTTATTGCAAGAAAGACTAAGATGCTTCTCGACCATCAAGGGTCTGTATAATCAATTGCGACAAACTTTCGACAGAGAATGGTTTGTTGATGATCTTATGACCAACCACTTCTTTCTTCTCATCGGGTAAGTTGCCTCTGTCATACCCTGTGGCAAAAACAATTGGAATACCTCCATTCAATCGTTTGATCTTCTTTGCTGCATCAATTCCACCCATAACCGGCATAACGACATCAAGGATCACGAGGGAAATCTCAGTTATGTTTTGTTCAAACAAGCGTACAGCCTCCTCACCATTTCGGGCACTAATCACCCGGTAGCCAAGGGCAGGCAAGATGCCTTCATGCATATCCCGAACCAAGTTTTCGTCATCAGCAATCAGAATTAGCTCATTTTGGCCGGTTACTATCGGTTGTGGCGGAACTTGCTCATCCTTTGTCATTGGATTAACAAGAGGAAGGTAGATCGTGAATGTCGTACCTTCACCTAGAAGGCTATCCACCTTGATTGCCCCAGAGTGGCCTTCAACTACACCATAAACCATCGCCAAACCAAGCCCGGTCCCTTTTCCGACCCCTTTCGTGGTAAAGAATGGATCAAATACTTTAGATGCAATCTCTTCCGGGATGCCATTGCCATTATCCCTAATCGTCAGGCAGGCGAAACGCTTGCCCTTGCAGTTAGGGTGAAGCTTCCTGAAATCAGCGTCAGCGGTGTATGGCTTGAGAACACAGATAATCTTTCCGTCTTTGACTCCCTCAAGAGCATCTTTTGAATTATTAATGAGATTCATCATAACTTGTTGTAATTGGGTTGAATCAGCATAGACGTAGAGATCTTCAGATGAGACCTCACAGCTTCTTGCAATACTTTCCGGGACTGCTGTTGAAGCTAGTGTTACAGCCTCTTCCAGGAAGTGCGTCAAAGAGAAGGTCTGCATTTCCACCCGATCTTTGCGGGCAAAGGTCAGTAACTGTTTGATCATATCTGCAGCACGCATACTGGTCTTGTTGATCGCTTCTATATTATCCAACAGCTTTTGATCACTTTGGATGCGAGATTTGGCCAGATAGGTGTTGCCCACAATAGCTGCAAGCATGTTGTTAAAGTCATGAGCAATGCCGCCCACCAGCGTACCAATCGCCTCCATCTTCTGTGATTGGAGGAGCTGCTGCTCCAACTTTTCCGCTTTTTTCTTCGTAGCGAGGAATTTTTTTGAATAGATAAAAATAAATAACGTCAACATGATGATAAAAGCGCCTAGGAATATCAGATAAAACAAATAACGTTGAAATGAACGGGAGCTATTATCATTATACTTGGTCAAGTCTTTAGTGACTTGACTAACTAAATCAACGCCTTGTTTTCGTATTTCAGAGCTAAGCCTATGGAATTCTATTATTTCATTTGATTTGGCAGATAATGATTCCCCATTATCAATCATTTCTAACAAAATATTTCCCTGACGTAATAGGTTATCAGAATTAGTTTTAATAGCGTCGATAGCGTTATTGAATTTACTTCCTGCCAATATCCCAGATAAGAATAGATGTATTTCTTCTACTTTTTGGTGCCTCAAATAAAATTTATCACGGTCTGATTGATTATGCAGAAGCAGATACATCAGCATATGTCCTTCTGCTCGCTTAACATAGCTGCTTAGTTCATTTGAAGCATGGACAGTTTTTACATTAGAATTAATCGTGGCGAATCTATTTAAGCTTTCCTTATGTTGAAGGCTGCCAATGTAAAATAAAGAGAATACAATAATTATAATGGTCCCGACCATCGCATACACCAAGTGTATGCGATCAAGTCCCTTCAAGTGCATAATCCGTCGCTCATCATGATTTAGATGATAACTCCATATGAATCAATCTAGCAATAATATTGCCACTTTGGAGGGAAGATTAAAAAACTACAAATGATTCTGAATGACTGCTTCCGACCGAGGCTGTGTAAAAAAAATACTAAATATTTTTGGATGGTGGGCCGTTAATCTTAATTGTGCATGAAACCACACGGCATATGAATGGAACAAAGTCCGCTTGATGGGAGATTTGGGACAATGAAGTGCCGATGCAGCCGGTCGATGCAACATATGCATTAAATCTCTAAGCTGGTGTTTCAAATTTTAACGTCTTTCTTGGGCGTTCATTTGGTCGCCGAGCCACAATGTTCGGGGTTGTGCTTACATGGTATTGTAAAACTTTTATTCTGCGGATAGTGGCAGTTTATGGCATGGCTTCTGAGCCATGCCATAAAGCTGTCATATGGGTATTGTATCTTTATCCGATATCGTAAAAGATTCAGGAGAAAGGTTATGACCAGAGTATGGATAGAGCGACTCCAGATTATTATCGGCCTTCTGTTTATCGTTGGCTTAATGATATTGATGGATCAGATGGACGGGCTTTCCCTTTAAACGATTATCGTTCAGTTAAGCATTTTGGAATCTATTAGAAAAGGCCTTCATTCTTTTTGTTGATAGAGGCTTTTACGCCTTCACGTGAGCAGGATAGCGTGATCGTCGTGAAATCCAGTGGTAAAGAGACCGGTCTTTGCAGGTTAAATGTGCCGTTCAGTGATTTTACACCATCGGCAATCACTTCGTAGGGGATGTTGGTACAGTCGCCGGTAGCATTGATAACCAGACGCGCCATTTTACTTTCACTGGCGATCACACCGGGAGTGCCGTGATCTATGGTGTATACATATTCTGCAGCCATCGCCTGGCCTGATAGTGGCAATAGTGCCAACATTGAAGCAAAGATAGTTTTACGAAACATGTGTTCTCCTGTGGTTGAAAAAAATCTGAATGCATAATAGCTGGCATGTGGCAAAGTAACAGTGACAGTTTTATGTTGGCTATCGCGGCGATTCTCGTAATATTGCCGGATGCGATTAAGCAAAGAGTTCCGTGATCAGTTTATTCAACATGAAATGCGCACACACGGGCGCAAAAATGGTTTTGTTACCGATGGTCAGGAGGCACGCCTGCTGAAATGGCTGCCTGTGATCGGCTTGCCGAAAGAGAAAACGCTGGAAGATGCCGATCTTCCGAAAGATGCACCGGTTGTAATGGAGATCGGTTTTGGCAACGGAGATTTCCTGGTCTATCTCGCTGAACAGCATCCGGACTGGCTACTTGTCGGTGTTGAGATCTATCTGCCAGGTGTGGCCAAGGCTGTATGCCGCCTTGAAGATGCCGATGTGATTGAGCGTTGTCGGATCACGCAATTGCCTGCGCAATTTGTGTTGACCAATCAAGTGAAAGAGGAGCAGCTGGATGGCTGTTTTATTAACCATGCGGATCCGTGGCCAAAGGCACGCCATCATAAACGGCGTATTATTCAGAAGGATTTCGCCCAACTGCTGGTATCCCGTTTGAAGCCGGGCGGTTTTATCAAACTTGCCACGGATAAACCTGATCTTGCTGAGTGGATGCGTGATATTCTCGACGCTACTCCTGGACTGACCAATGTGGCAGGCGTGGGTGGCTATATAGCGCGTGATGAGGATAGACCTGAAACAAAATTTGAACAGCGTGGTATTAAAGCCGGACGTATCAGTCAGTTTCTGCACTATATCAAAGCGTAAAGTTTCCACCGGGGGTGGGATTTGTATGATTGTGTAAAACTTCAGTCTGATCAGTATACCATTTATGGAGAGGCACTCGCTATGATCGGCGGCGGCTTTCTATTCAATATGAGTAAGGAGAAACAGATGAAACTATTTTCAATGGCTCTGGCCATGTTTTTTGCACTGTCACTGAATGTGGCACCGGCTATGGCTGATTCAAAGAGCAATGACAGTAAAAGCAGCGATAGCCGCAGCAAAGACAGTAAAAGTAAAGATGACCGCAGTAAAGATGACCGCAGCAAGGATAAGCATAAGGGTCACAATATGGAAAAGAGTGACAGGGGCGCTTATGAGCGTAACGCTGTTGATACCAGAGATGTACGGCGTGATGCACCGATGAATAATCCGGCTCAGCAGGATCGTATGATGCCAGAGTGGTGGCCGTTCTATTGATATGAAGGTGCCCTGAGTAACAGGGTGTGGCGGTATGGATGAATCGAGGCTCTGCTATGCAGAGCCTCTTTTTTTCTACCACAGCAGAAGACACTGGCTTCCTTATTCGGCGGGGTTAGAGTTGTCTGATGCGTTTTGAACTAAGCGGAAATTTCAAGCCACGAGGTGATCAGCCGCAGGCCATTGCTGAACTGGTAGACGGTGTGTTGCAGGGTGCGCGTCATCAGACGCTTTTGGGCGTGACCGGTTCCGGTAAAACCTATTCCATGGCTTGTGTGATTGAGCATACACAAAAGCCGACGCTGATCCTTGCACCGAACAAGACTCTGGCAGCGCAGTTATATGGAGAGTTTAAACAGTTCTTTCCGAACAATGCTGTGGAGTACTTTGTCTCCTATTACGACTATTATCAGCCGGAAGCCTATGTGGCGCAGTCGGACACCTATATCGAAAAGGATTCGGCGATTAATGAACATATTGACCGCATGCGGCATGCGGCAACACGTGCAATGCTTGAGCGGGAAGATGTCATTATTATCGCATCGGTCTCATGTATTTACGGGCTTGGAAGTCCGGAGGCCTATGCCGGTATGCTGCTCTATTTTGAAGTGGGCAGAGAGGTGGATCAGCGGGCTGCGGTGAATAAACTGGTGGAGCTGCAGTATCAGCGCAATGAGATGGACTTTCATCGCGGTACTTTTCGTTTGCGTGGTGATGTGTTGGAGGTTTATCCGGCACATGCTGAGGATTTTGCGATTCGGGTCGAGTTCTTCGGCGATGAGATTGATGCGATATCCCGTTTTGATCCGTTAACCGGGAAACGCATGGAAAGCCTGCATAAATATACAGTATTTCCGAAAAGTCACTTTGTCACACCACGCGATCAGTTATTGCGGGCGATGGAGGCGATCAAGGCGGAGTTGTCGGAACGTCTGGCCGAGTTCCATGATCAGAATAAGCTGGTGGAGGCGCAGAGACTGGAGCAGCGCACAGTCTTTGATCTGGAGATGATTCAGGAAGTGGGTTACTGCACCGGGGTGGAGAACTATTCACGCCACCTTACAGGAAGGGATCCCGATCAGGCACCACCGACGTTGCTGGATTATCTGCCCAACAATGCTTTGGTGATGGTGGATGAGTCACATGTTACGATTCCGCAAATTGGTGGTATGTTTAAAGGTGACCGTTCTCGCAAGCAGACGCTGGTGGACTTTGGTTTTCGTCTTCCATCGGCACTGGATAATCGACCACTGCAATTCCATGAATTTGAAGCCATAGTGCCGCAGGCAATCTATGTTTCGGCGACACCGAGTGCTTATGAGATGGAGAAGTGTGAAGGGGTCTTTGTTGAGCAGATTATCCGGCCGACGGGGCTTGTGGATCCGCTCATAGAAGTACGTCCGGCAACGGCGCAGGTGGATGATTTTATTTCTGCTGCCAACGAAACCATTGCAAAAGGATACCGGGTGCTGGCGACATGCCTGACCAAACGTATGGCTGAAGATTTGAGTGAATACCTCAATAACCTTGATATGAAGGTGCGATACCTGCATTCGGATATTGATACTGTAGAGCGTATGGAGATTCTGCGTGACCTGCGTCTGGGTGTGTTTGATGTTTTGATCGGTATCAACTTGCTGCGCGAGGGTCTTGATCTGCCTGAGGTGGCTTTGGTGGCGATCTTTGATGCTGATAAAGAGGGCTTTCTGCGCTCAGAACGGTCTTTGACACAGACCATAGGACGTGCGGCGCGAAATGCCGAAGGATATGTGATTCTGTATGCTGACAAAATCACCAGATCCATGCAGTGCGCAATGGATGAGACTGAGCGCAGACGAGTCAAACAGTTGGCTTATAATGCCGAGCATGGCATTACGCCGGAAACGGTGAAGTCGGAGATCAAGGATATACTCGGATCGGTGTACGAGATGGATTACGGGCATATCCCAGAAGTAGCGGAACCTGAGCCAGTGAGTTGGGCTGAACGGGTACACCGGATCGCGGAACTTGAGCGATTGATGGTGGAAGCGGCAGCCGATCTACGTTTTGAAGATGCGGTGAAGCATCGTGACGAATTATTAAAATTGAAGGAGCAGTCGATCAATGACTGATATACCTGTTTTAACGAACAAGCTGATTAAGCAATGGCTGGATAAACAAACCGCTGATAAGGGGCATGAACTGTTTGAGCAGGGAAGGGTTAATAGCCTCGAACTCGATGACGAACGGGGTTTGTTATCTGCCAATGTCAGGGGAGAAGACAGGATTCCGCTTCAGGCTGAAGTCGTGTTTGATGGTGAACATGATATTTCCAATCATTGCTCCTGTCCTATGGGAAGTGACTGCAAGCATGTTGCAGCAAGTCTGTATGCATTGATGGATGAGCAGGGTGATGAAGAGGAGGAGGTGGTCGCAGCAACACCGGGTCCGTTTGCATTCGGTCAGTGGCTGGGAGCACTGGAGAATGTCAAAGGCAGTTCAGCCCCCACCGATGAGTACCCTTCAGGTGTGAAACAGCGCTTGCTGTATTTGTTGGAACCCGACGGTGATCAGGATGTGCGTCTGCATTTCCAGTCCGCCCGGATTCTTAAATCCGGTGGTTATGGTAAATCGGTGGCTTATGATCCGGCTAATATTCTCAATTATCCGGTGCCGCAGTATGTATTGGCCGCTGATGAGAAGATTCTCAGGGATGTGGCGACAGATTTTTCTCTGTCCTCACTCCACGGTTATCGAATCAAAGGGCCTGAAGGGCTGCGTATACTCAAGCGTATTATCACAAGTGGCCGGTGTCACTGGCAGCATAAGGACAATCCGGCTCTGGGGCGTAGCGATAAACGTTCAGGCCGCTGGCAATGGCAGCTTAATAGTCGTGGTGATCAGCATTTAAGTCTGCAGTTGCAGGAAGATGAAAAGATAGTTCCGACTTCGCCACCCTGGTATATAGATATCAAACAGGGACTGGCCGGTGTAGTGGAGACGGGTCAGCCTGCCGATGTTGCTGAAATTTTGCTGAATATCCCCGCGGTTGAACTCGATTGCTCGGATGAAGTGGTGGAATCGGTAAACAGGCAGCTGCCGGAAGATGTGCCGGGACCTGTTCGCCTGCAACATGTATATCGGGATATTAAACCCATCCCTGTTGTTCAACTCGGTTCCAAAAAGCTGACGCATCGTTGGGGTTACCGTACACCTGACCAGTGTCATCTGGTCGAGTTGTGGTTTGATTATGATGGTAAGCGAGTCCCTTACCTGCCGGGGCCTACTTCAACGCGATTGATTCGCGGGGACAAGGTCATCGATTATAAACGGGACCTGGATACCGAGACCGCGGCTGTGGATGCACTGCGCAGTGCCGGTCTTTATTCGATGCTGGAGGATAAGCTGGCTGAGCTGTTCGAATTCGAGCAGCAGCAGTTTACGCTTGAGGATGAAGCCTCCTGGCCTGAATGGGTGCTATATGAAGTGCCTCCATTAAAAGAGCTCGGTTTTATTGTTGATATCAATGATAACTTTGCTTTTAAGGTTGAGCAGGCTGCTGTCTGGCAACTTGACCTGAATGAGAGCCCTGCATCCGGAGGCTCAGGCCTTATGGGACAGGCCAATTTCATGGTGACACTGGAGAGTGGTGAAGAGGTGGATCTGATTGCTGCCATGGCCCGTTGGGTGGGGTCACAGCCTGATCTGCTTAAAAAAGAGTCGCTGGCTAGGATCAAAGAGAAGCCGAGTGTGCCGCTGCCGTTAGAAGACGGGCGTCTGCTGTCAGCTCCAGGCAAGATGGTTGCCAGTATCCTGCACTTTATGCTTGATGTCTTTGCCAGTGGTAAGCCGGAAGAGGCTGTCTTAAGTGCCCCTCAGATGCTGGCCCTGGAAGAGGACCTGAATCAATCAGATACCCATGTGCAGATCAGCAGCAGCGCGTGGTTGCAGCATATGAAGGTATTGGCGGATATCAGTTCTGTGCCGGTTTGCGAACCGCCTAAGGGGCTCAAGGCTGAATTGCGTGATTACCAGCGTGAAGGTTTGAGCTGGATGCAGTTTCTGCGCGAGATGAAACTGGCCGGAATTATGGCTGATGATATGGGGCTGGGCAAAACTGTGCAGGCACTTTCCCATATCCTGAAAGAGAAGGAAGAGGGGCGATTGCAGCATCCGGCACTGGTGATTGCGCCAACGAGCCTGATGCACAACTGGCGCCGTGAGGCTGAAAAATTCACGCCCGATCTGAGTGTGCTGTTGATTCATGGGCCAACCCGCGCCCAGCATTTTGAAAAGATGGTCGATGTTGATCTGGTCTTGACCACCTATCCATTGCTGGCACGTGATTTTGAAGTGCTGGTGGAGCAGCCCTGGCATTTATTGATACTTGATGAAGCACAATATATCAAAAATCCCCGTGCCAAGGCCTCGCAGCTGGTACGTAAGCTGCAGGCTGAGCACAAGCTCTGCATGACCGGCACACCGATGGAAAATCACCTGGGTGAGCTGTGGGCGCAATTTGATTTTCTTATGCCGGGTTATCTGTTTGATCAGCGTGGTTTTACACGCCTGTTCCGAAAACCGATTGAAATAGAAGGGGATGAGGCGCGCCAGGAAACATTGAACACGCGGATCAGACCATTCCTGCTCAGACGTTCCAAAGAGAAAGTGGCGCTGGAATTGCCACCCAAAACGGAAATTATTCGCAGTATTGAGCTGGAGGATAAGCAGCGTGAGTTGTACGAAAGTGTGCGGCTTGCCATGCAGAAACGCGTGCGTGATGCGGTGAGCTCGATGGGGCTGGCGCAGAGCCAGATTGTTGTGCTTGATGCTCTGTTGAAGATGCGTCAGGTCTGTTGCGACCCGAGGCTGGTTAGCGGCCTTTCCGGGGAACCACCTGCGTCAGCCAAGCTTGAAATGCTGCTCGATCTTCTGCCTGAGATGATCGAGGAGGGACGCCGTGTATTGCTGTTTTCACAGTTTACCTCGATGTTGACACTGATCGAAAAAGAGATGCAGCGGCTGAATATCGGTTATTCCAAGTTGACCGGGCAGACCAAGGATCGAGAAACTCCAATCGAACAATTTCAGAATGGTGATGTACCTCTGTTTCTGATCAGCCTGAAAGCCGGTGGTGTAGGCCTGAATCTGACCGCAGCTGATACGGTCATCCACTACGATCCCTGGTGGAATCCGGCAGCTGAAGCTCAGGCAACCGACCGGGCTCACCGTATAGGTCAGAACAAATCGGTGTTTGTGTACAAGTTGATTACCGAAGGGACGGTTGAAGAGAAAATTCTTGAGTTGCAGGATCGAAAACGCGATCTGGCAAATGGTATCCAAAGCAAGGGAGTCGCCAAGTCTCCGCTTTGGACACCCGAAGATATTGATAGCTTGTTTAAGCCGCTGGTCTGATGAAAGACTCAACTCGACTTTTTCTCCGAATTTTCGTAACCTGCGCCGCGTTATTACAGTGAGGTGAATGAAGCGATGGCGGATTCAATGACTGGAGCAATACTGGCGCTGGCGGACGGACGTGTTTTCCGTGGCGAGGCATTTGGTGCTATCGGGAATACGGTTGGGGAAGTTTGCTTTAATACTGCATTGACCGGTTATCAGGAAATTCTGACCGACCCCTCTTATACCGATCAGATTATTACCTTTACCTACCCGCATATTGGTAATGTTGGTGTTAATGAAGATGATATGGAGTCTCCTTCTATCTCGGTAAGAGGCTGCATCGTACGGGCACCAGCACGTCTCACATCCAACTACCGTGCTGAGCAAACCCTGGTTGAATGGTTGGAAGAGAAGGACATCGTTGGTATTGCCGGTATTGATACACGTGCGCTGGTTCGTCATCTGCGCGATTTTGGTGCCCAGAATGGCGTGATTGCATCTGACGGTATGTCTGAAGAAGATGCTGTTGCCATGGCTTGCAGCTGGCAGGGGCTGGAAGGGCGTGATCTGGTTGGCCAGGTCAGTCGTGAAACGAAGTCTGAATGGCAGCAAGGCAGCTATGATCTGAATGCTGTTTCGTATCATCAGCCTGTAGCGGATAAACATGTGGTTGCTTTTGACTTTGGCTGTAAACGTAATATTTTCCGTAAACTTGCTGACCGTGGACTGAATGTAAGCATCGTGCCTGCACAAACCACAGCCGCTGACATTTTGGCAATGAATCCGGATGGCATCTTCCTTTCCAACGGTCCGGGTGACCCTGCGGCTGTTGCTTATGCCGTAGACACCATTCGTGAGTTACTTGATGCCGATATACCTATATTCGGTATCTGCATGGGCCATCAGCTACTTTCCCAGGCACTGGGCTTGTCCACCTTTAAATTGAAATTCGGTCATCGCGGTGGCAATCATCCGGTTAAGGATGAAACCACTGGAAAGATTGAGATCACCAGCCAGAATCATGGCTTTGCCGTTGCTGATGATAATATTCCAGAACATGTGGAGATTACTCACCGCTCCCTGTTTGACGGCACTGTAGAAGGATTACGGGTTAAGGGTAAGTCGATCTTCTCGGTACAGTATCATCCGGAAGCAAGTCCGGGCCCACAGGATTCTGACTATCTCTTCGACCGTTTTGCAGAGCAGATTCGCAGCTGATTGCCGTTTGATATGCCCCTGATCAGTGTTTAAGGGTTCATTAAGAGTCAGGGATCGGGGGGCGAAACAGCTTGTGTGTCGTTATCTTCCGCTTCAGTTTTCCGTCATGTTTTTATACAGCTCCTGAAATTGTTCCTCCGGCATCAATATCGGCATAATTACACCGGTATTGTGCAGCTTTTTCCAGAGGAGCTGTGCCTGCTGTTTGTCACGACCGGCAAAGGTGAAGCGCCACGTGGTTATAGGTACGTTTCGCTTTTGATAACGGTATTTTCTGCCACTCTTCTCCAGTTGATGTTGTATAGATTCGGCGTATTTAGCCTGGAAGAAACGGCCCAGACCGACCAGATAAACACCGGCCTCCTCGGCTCGGATAATGGTCGATTCAATATTGTGGGAGCTCCAGATACGACTGGCTTTTCTGGCCTCTCCACGGGTTTTGAACAGGATGGCATCGTCAAAGGCATGCATGGTGACATCTTCCTCTTTTCTGATGGTGATGGGCAGCAACTGCATCGCTTTCAGACGTTGTTGCATGGATGCGAAGGCAGGCCTGGATACCAGGCGTCGGCTCACTACGCGCCAGAGTGATGTTGAAGGTGCCGCTCTTTGATCGCTGCTCACATGTTCTGGCACTGCTACTCTGACTGTTCTGGGCACAGGGGCACTCGCGGGTGCTTGCCAGGCAAGCCAGACTCCTGCCAACATCAAGGAGAGTATAATTATTCGTATGAGCTGTTTCATGGTTACCCGTAGCTGAAAAGCCTGCTCAAGTGCGTATCAGTAGTAAAGTGAACAGATTGGGGCTCTGATGTTCAGGTGCTCAGTGGTAGCAGTCTGTTGATATGCTGACTGAGTATCGTGATATCCAATGGTTTGGCCAATACCAGTGCATGATCCATAAGTTGAAGCGGCAGTACCTGTTCTTTGTCATAACCGGTGGTATAAATTACCGGGATATCAGGATTCATCCGACGTATCTCTTCTGCCATGGCTACACCTCCCATTTCAGGCATGACCACATCGGTGAGTACAAGTCTGATCTTGCTGTTTTGTTGCTTGAACAGGTCGATGCCGGCCTTACCATTGCTGGCTGATAGAACCGTATAGCCCATGGTGACGAGTACCTCTTTGTTAATCTCCAGTACATAGTCATCATCATCAACCAGTAGAATCAATTCACTATGACCATCGGCCTCCTGCATCTGTTTTGCTTCCGGGAGGGGGCCTGCTGTGGAGTGAATCGGAAAGTAAAGATGGAATGTAGTACCACAATCCGGCTGGCTCTCTACCTCAACGGCACCGCCATGGGTTTGCATGGCGCCAAACACCATAGAGAGGCCAAGACCACTGCCTTTACCGACATCCTTGGTGGTGAAGAAGGGTTCAAAAATATTCTGTAGATGTTCTTCCGAAATACCGTTGCCGTTATCATGTACGCTGATATGTGCATAACGGGTCGCGGTGAGTTGGTTGTGCCGGGTCAGGAAGCTGCCCGTTGCGGAATAGGCTTTTATCGATACCGATATTTTTGGTGCTGCAACGCCATCTACTGCATCCCGAGCATTGTTCAGCAGATTCATCATGATCTGTTGCAGCTGTGTGTTATCTCCAAGTATGGGAAGAGGATCTTCTGTAGTCGTCTCAGTGATGAAATCAATATCTTCGGAGATACTTGTACTTGTAAGTGTCAGTGACTCCTGCATGAACCGGGAGAGGGATATGGTATCCATTTGCACCGATGCCTGACGAGCAAATGCGAGCAGTTGTGAAATCATGCTGGCGGCGGAAAATGCGAGTGATTCCAGCTTTTCCACTCTCTCCGTGATTCCTTTATGATCTACAGCATGTTTTTTAATCAGGTACATATTGCCAGTCATGCCTGCAAGAATATTATTGAAATCATGGGCGATGCCGCCAACCAGTGTACCGAGTGACTCCATCTTTTGTGCCTGGCGCAGTTGCTCTTCCAGCAGGTTCTGCTTGCTCATATCCTGTTGGATGGCAACGAAATGACTGATCTCATGCTCTCCATGTATGGCTGCAACATTCATCAGAACCGGATAGTGGGTGCCATCTTTTTTACGGTTGGTCAGCATTCCCTTCCAGTTATGACCTGTCAGAATGGTGCTCCATAGCTGTTTATAAAACGCCTGCGATTGAATACCGCTGTTTAGCATCTTCGGGGATTTGCCAATGACCTCTTCACGGCTGAAGCCGGTTGTGAGGCAGAATGCAGGGTTTACATATTCTATAATACCGTGGAGGTTGGCAATGATCATCGCTTCACCTGCATGTTCAATGGCCTGTGAGAGCTTTTTCAGGGAACTCTCCCTGTTCTCAATTTCGTGTATCATGGTATTGAATGAAGTCGTCAGCTCATCAATCTCCTGATATCGGGACGGGCGGGCTGTATGTTGATAATCACCCTGAGTTGCCTGTTTTACGCCGCGGGCCAGATCTGAAATGGGGTTAAGCAGACGCTTGGTAAACATCAGGCTGATCAGGCCAAAGATGACATGCAATAACACGACGATGATGGTCAGGGTGGTTAGAGCAGAGACGATGGGGGAGATGATGCTGGCTGATGGCGTTTCAGAAATCAGCCCCCACTGTAATCCACGCACCAGTGTTGCAATGCCGAACACATCATTGCCTTCAAAACCTTTATAGATGTCAGGCCGGTGCCAGTCTTCTCCTGCTAGCAGGGAGCGGACGATCGCTTTATCGGAGAGCAGTGTACCTTGTTGGTGTTTGATGCCAGGGAGATGGGTGAGCAGGGAGCCGCGACCATCAATAAGATAAAGATTGGAATGATGTGCGCTTATTTTGCTCCTGACATATGCCCAGAACTGATCAATATTAATGGTGCTGATCATGACGCCTATAACATTCTCATCGATAGTGACCGGAACAGCGATAAGAAACTCATAATGGCTGTCCTCTAACAGACCGGGGGAACCGATATAGGTTCGGTTAAACATAGGGATGGCAAAAGCAGGACTGTCTTTGTCAATCTGTGCAGCCTTATGGCCGTCTTCATGCGTGGATAGAATGATCCTGGCATTGTGATCGTATAGTGTGGTTGTGTTTACCATCGCCTCACGTTTATTGATCTTCTCGATCAAATGACGAATGACATCAAGGTCTTTGTTGTGCTGCATGAAGTAAGCGATCGGGTCGGACTTGTTGATGAGTACCGAAACCAGTCGTTCTGTTTCCAGATAAAGCCGGGTTTCAGCTTCCTTGTGAAATAACTCCTCGCTTAATATGGCGCGATCCAGAAGCAGGCTGTGAGCCTGTTGGGAAAGCCATGGGGAGAGTGCCACAGCAGGTAGCAACGAGGCCAGAAGGATCAGGCCATACCAGGCTGAACGCAGAGGAATCTTTTTGATAAGCGCCAAGCTAAACTCCTCTCCTTCCGGGGTTCACTGAGTCGCCCTTACTGTTGTGCCGAGGCTTTGATGATAAACCGCTGGTCGGTGTAATCAGCGAGATCAGCGGGGATATCCTTCCACAGACCCATTTCAACCATGATATCGGCCATGGCCCGAATGCGCTTATCTGTAGGGAGCATATCTGAGTAATCAATCCAGTCCGGGGGATCGGTCAGTACCTTTTCAAAAACGACGGCGCTTGAGCCGGTGTAATCCTCACCCATGACTGCCGCCTGATGCGGATGGCTTTCAATAAACTGACCGCCTTTTTTCAGTGCGGAGATCAGTTGTTGTGCCTGATCAGGGTGTTCGTTGATGAACGTGTCGGATGCGAGGAAGACATGATCAAGGTGATCCTTCCATATGATCGGTGAGATTGATGCCATCCAGCCGATGCCAAGTGAAATGGCTTTGTTTCCTTCAGGTTCGCCTACGACGAAGCCATCAATTTCTCCACGTTTAAGCGATGTGATCATGTCACGCGGTGGCATACCGATAACCTTGATGTTTTCAAAAGGAACGCCATGTTGCTTGAGTGCCAGATAGAGCAGAACATGGTGTTGGGAGTATAGATGCGGCACTGCGATGACAGTTTTATGCGCTTTGAGTGCGGCGATGCTTTTGTATTTCTTGGCAAGTACGAAACCATTTCCGTTTCTATCAGCCATCATTACAATTTTTGCAGGCATACCCTGACGGATCATATTCATGGCTAGCGGGGATAAAATAAATGTGCCTGCAAGCTTGCCACTTTTCATATCATGGATGACATCATTCCAGTCATGATTCTGGACCGTTTTCAAGCGGAATGACTTCAGATCGTCCTGATACATATTCTCGACTATTGCCAGTGAGAGGTGACCTCCGCAGATCAATCGCCCGATATTCACTTCCGTTTTGGCCTGTATGGACGGGATGATGTCGATCTCTTCATTACTGCATGAGGCGCTGAAAAGGCTGATCAGCAGCAATATGAGTACAGTTCTCTGTTTCATGTCTCCTCCATGGATACATATGCCATTATTCTGCCCGTGTTTATTTTTGCATGGAAGAAAAATACTTCGGGATATGGCTTGAAATATAAACCTTACAAGATTTCCGGGAACATGGTACATGCTGTCAGGCTTGAACGAGTGGAACCAGGGATATCCCTTTTCGGCATGCATTATGCTTTCTAAATATTTTACCGTTTAAAGGAGTCTCTTTGCGTCAGGCCGGATTTGAAAAAACTATCTGCTTGCTGTTTGTGCTGCTGATCACTGGCTGCACTCCTGCTCCTGTGGAATCCATCAGGCTGGGTACGAATGTATGGCCGGGTTATGAGCCTCTCTATCTGGCGCGCAGTTTAGGATTACTGGATGAGGCTCATGTGAAACTGGTTGAATTTACATCGGCAACCAGCGTACTCAGGGCGATGAGGGACCACACGCTTGAAGCTGCAGCACTTACCCTGGATGAGGCTCTGCTGTTATCTCAGGATGATCCTGATATACGCATAGTATTGGTTATGGATGAATCCCTGGGGGCAGATGCTCTGGTTGCCAGACCTGAAATCACATCAGTGAGTCAGCTGAAAGGAAAACGCGTGGCTGCTGAAACTACAGCACTGGGTGCCTATATGATAAGCAGGGCACTGGAGCATGGTGGGCTGAAATTCGCTGATATCAAACTGGTGTCATTGCCTGTGAATGAGCATCTGGCTGCTTACAAGCGTGGTCGTGCGGATGCGATTGTTACCTTCGACCCGGTGAGGAATGAATTGCTGCATGCCGGTGCTCATCCGATTTTCGATAGTCGGCAGATACCGGGAGAAATTGTGGATGTACTGGTTGTACATGCCGATGTGCTCCAGAAGTCTCGGCTGAGATTAAAACGGCTGCTGGAAGCATGGTTTGTGGCATTGCAATACATGGATGAGCAGCCGCAAGAAGCGGCGAAACGGATGCAGCCGAGAATCAAGTTGCCGATAGATCAACTGCTGTCTCAGTATGATAGCCTGAAACTCCCTGATCTGGATGAGAATGTGGAACTGATGGTCGGTGAGGCATCTGCGTTGTCCATTGCTTCAGGTAACATGGCAGAGATGATGTCGGAAAGAAACTTGATTCGGGAGCGGCCCGCAGGTTCTCTCATTGATGCATCCCTGCTGCAGTCACTGAAAAGGCAGCAGCGATGAAGATAGCCTGGATGCCGCTGAGTTGGATGTTTCCGCTATTGCTGATCGGATCAGCTACTATTTCGGCTGCGATTTTTTATATATATGAAACCCGTCAGAATATTGCTTTTTATGAAAAGCATATCAAAGAGGATGTTTTCAGTGACCTGTTTCGTGCAGCCAGCTTTTCAGAATATCTGCTATTGCGCGATGACTCTGATGCCGTTGCGGTAGAGCTCTCCGGTCTTGCTACAGAAGAGGCGCTTGAGGCACTGGTGCTGATGACGCCGGATAACCAGGTGCTCTATTCATCTCGCATTGCCTGGATAGGAGAGTCCATCGAGGTACTTGATGCCGGCCTGCGTCATGAGATTGATGCAGGTATTAATAAAATGCAGGGAATAGTTCGATTTTCTGAAGACAGAAAAGAGTTGTATGTGCGTTTCCCCGTTCGGTTCAGTATTGCGACAGATGGTATTCGACCGCAACAATATGGTGTGCTGATTGCCCGTTATAATCTTGATTTGGAAAAACAGGCCATCATACATGATGTGGAGCGCCGGCTGGCTGTATTTGTCGGTTTTTACACCCTGATTGCTATATTGCTTTGGCTGGTTTCCTACTTCGCCCTGACCAGGCGGGTACAGCAGGTTGTAGCATCAGCGGAAGCCTTTGCTGAAGGGGATCTGTCCTCCCGCTCATCGTTGTTTGGATATGATGAGTTGGGCCGTATTTCTACTGCATTTGATCATATGGCCTCACAAATACAGGCTTCAATGCATGAAAATGCGAAGCTGGCCGGTGCTATCGAACATATGGTCGAATGCGTATTGATTACTGATGCCGATGGAAATATTGAATACGTTAATCCTGCATTCACAAAAGTGACCGGTTACAGTGCTGATGAAGTCATGGGAAAGAACCCTCGCCTGCTTAAGAGTGGAGAGCATCCGCCGGAGTTTTACCAGGCATTCTGGGCGCACATCCTGTCAGGCAAGGTTTGGCGTGGTCGTCTGATTGACCGGCGCAAGGATGGAAGCCTGTATCAGGCAAGTGCTTCTGTCGTTCCCTTCAGGGATGAACTGGGTAAAATTACCCATTTTGTTGCTGTGCAGGAAGATATCACCGAACAGATAGAAAAAGATAAAAAACTGCAGCATAACATGCAGATGGAATCATTGGGGACGCTTGTAGGCGGTATTGCACACGAGTTCAATAACATGCTGGCCGGTATAGTCGGTAATCTCTACATGGCTAAAAAGCGCTCCGAGGATATGCCTGAACTGAGAAAGTCGATCGTGCGCATTGAGGATCTCAGTTACAGGGCGGCTGACATGATCAAACAATTATTAGCCTTTTCCCATCAGGATCTGGTTGAACTCTCTGTGTTGAATCTCTCTGCATATACTGCAGAGGCGATGAAGCTGGTTCGAGTCAGTGTGCCGGAGAGTATCGTGATAGAGCAATCTATTTGCGATGCATCACTGAGCATCAATGCAGATAAAAATCAGATTCAGCAGGTTTTGATGCATCTGGTTTCCAATGCACGTGATGCGTTAAGGGAAGCGTCTGACCCCCGTGTATGGGTGAAGGTGGAGCGCTTTGAGCCGGATAAGGCCTTTCGCAGGGAGCATCCCAATGCTGCACAGCGATATGCCCTGTTGTCCGTGCGTGATAATGGTTGTGGTATCGCAGAGGAGGACATTAACCGTATTTTTGAGCCTTTTTTCTCCAAGCAAGGTGTGGGTGAGGGCACAGGACTAGGCCTCTCTATGGTGTTCGGGGCGGTAGAAGGACACGGTGGACTGACAGAAGTTGAAAGCAGCCTTGGAAAGGGTACGACATTCAGGCTTTATTTCCCCCTGATAGAACCATCCAAAGAGGTGGCTGTCAGGTTGGAGCAGCAGTGGCGTGGGAATGGAGAGCTTCTGTTGCTGGTTGATGATGAAAAGGTGATCCGTGATTCATTCAGGGAAGTACTGGAAGACTCCGGCTATCGGGTATCCCTTGCCCATAATGGCGAAGCGGCTGTCGCATGTTTTGCAGCAGAACCGGATTCATTCAGTCTGGTGATTCTTGATGTGGTGATGCCAGGACTGGGTGGGAGAGAGGCTGCATTGAAAATGCGTGAGATCCGACCGGATATTCCGATTGTTTTTGAAACAGGTTATGAAAAGAGTTGCTTGGTCGGAGGGCTTGATGGGATCGCTGATGCAGTGATGTTGGATAAGCCTGTAGAGCCTGCAAGGTTACAGAGAGTGATTGCCAAATTACTACAGGATAGACCGGAGAGCTCTTGAATCGCTAGATATGATGCGGTTTATTTTCCTCTTCTGATAGACTAAATAGTATGAAACGGCATGATTCATCTTTTGCGTAGGAGCTGTTGAGTGGATTTTGCTGAGATCATCCAGAAGATAAGCATCTGGGCTTTGCCCGTGTTGCTTGCCATTGTCCTGCACGAAGTCGCTCATGGCTGGGTGGCAGAAAAGCTTGGTGATAATACAGCCCGGTTTATGGGCCGTTTGACGCTGAACCCTGTCAAACATATCGATCCGGTAGGCACCATCCTCATACCTATAGCTCTGATCGTGGTCGGTTCACCGTTTATATTTGGCTATGCGAAGCCGGTACCTGTTGATTTCAGAAAACTGAATAATCCCAAACGTGACATGATCTGGGTTGCGCTGGCAGGTCCGGCTACCAATTTGCTTTTAGCAATTGCCTCCGCACTGCTGCTGATGCTGCTGGTGCATGCTCCAGTATCGTTGATGTGGGCAGCCGGGCCACTGGCCTTGATGTGTCAGGCCTCGATTATTATCAATATGGTACTGTGTATTTTTAACCTTCTGCCTTTACCGCCGCTGGATGGTGGACGAATTGCTGTAGGCTTGCTACCCGGGCCACTGGCATATCAGCTCTCACGGGTTGAACCTGTTGGTATGCTGATTGTTATAGCTCTTCTGTTGCTGGGTTTTTTCCAGGCAGTGATTGGTCCTATGGTCGCTGGCAGTGCCGGATTTCTGATTGAGTGGGCCATACCTTCATATTGACACTCGCATGAGCCGGTAGAGATGAGCTTCTATTATCCGTACTTCTATTGGCCGAATACGGAACGCTGGCTGTAAGCTTTTACGGCTGCAGGGACATGCTGCCAACTACCCGTTGTTCCATCCTCGCACAGACATGATGAAGAGGCATGTGCAACGCTCGCTTCGCTTTCAACTTCGACGTCATCTCCCGGACAGACGCCTGGAATATCACCATGATTCAAATGCGCTTGCACAGCAGGTTCAGCTACGCGGATGGTATGCATATTCTGATGGTTGCCCGGCGGTATATGGCAGATGACATCATCGCGCTCTGATTCGACCAGGTTGCAATTACAGTCGCCTTTGGGGGCTTCATCGGCGGAAGCGTGAGCTCCTGCCATGGTTGCCAATAGCAGCCCGATGATCATGGCGGAGGAGAGGAGCATGGGGCTGCTGCTGTGGTTGGATCGTTTCATGGCGACCTCCTTGGCCTGTTGCTGGAGAGGGGCATCGGCAATACCTTGCTTTCCACCGATCATGATACGGGATCGGATCAATAATATCTGTGTTCTGTATCACCTGTGATCAGGTGCAACTTGCAGTCAGGGCTACTCTAAGCTACATATAGGTATTGGCAGTGAAGGAGTGCGTATGGTCGCTAAAGGCGCGCATCAGCATGAACGGGTAGACGACGTAGTTGTTGTAGCCGGTCTGCGTTCCCCTATGGCAAAAGCCGGTGGCGCATTTGATCGACTGACCGCGGTTGAGCTTGGCGTGCAGGTGATACGCGAAGTGCTGGCACGCTCACCGGTTCGCGCCACAGATATAAATCAGGTGATAATCGGCAATGTGATTCAGCCGGCAGAAGCTGCAAATATTGCTCGCGTGATTGCATTAAATGCGGGTATCCCCATCGCTGTTCCTGCACATACCGTGCACCGCAACTGTGCATCAGGCATGCAGGCAATCACAGATGCTGCTGAAAAAATTCAGGCTGGACGAGCTGATGTGGTGTTGGTGGCGGGGGTGGAGTCGATGACGCACGCGCCACTGTTGTTTCATGATCATTTTCGTGCGGCTATGGCCAAATTGCCCAAAGCCGGAAGGCTGTCGAAAAAATTATCCGTTTTTGTTGAACTTGCCAAAGCGCCATGGAAACCGCGTATTGCGTTGCTTGAAGGCTTACATGATTCTACCGTGGGCCTGGGGATGGGACAAACGGCAGAGAATCTGGCCCGGGAATTCTCTATTTCCCGCCAGGAACAGGATATCTTTGCCCTGCAGAGCCATCAGCGGGCACATGCCGCCTGGCAAGATGGCTGGTTCGATGATGAGGTGATGCCTCTGTTTGCCCCACCGTCATATAATGCTGTTCATCGTGATGAGGGCATTCGTGAAAAGCAGAGCACGCAAGCGCTTGGTAAATTGAAACCGGTATTTGATAGACCGTTGGGTACGGTCACCGCCGGTAACAGCTCTCAGATCACAGACGGTGCTGCGGTGTTGATTCTGGCAAGCAGGGTTCGGGCTGAGGCGGAAGACTGGCCGATTATGGGCTATCTGCATGACTGGAGCTATACCGGCTGTGATCCGGCCCGTATGGGGCTAGGGCCTGTGCATGCGACACAGAAACTATTATCTCAACAGGGCCTGCATTGCAGTGATATGAGTCGTGTGGAGATCAATGAAGCCTTCGCAGCGCAGGTTTTGGCCTGCTTGAAAGCGATGGATTCAGCGAAGTTTGCAAAAGATAATTTTGGTCTGGCTCAAGCGACAGGGGCTCCAGCCATTGACAGTATCAATGTCCATGGGGGAGCAGTGGCTTTGGGTCACCCGGTCGGCATGAGTGGTGCACGATTGGTTCTGACCCTGCTTGGTCAGTTAAAGAAGGATACCGATGGTGGGCTGGGGCTGGCTACATTATGTGTGGGTGGAGGCCAGGGCGCAGCACTGTTACTTGGGAGTGAACGATGGAAACGCTGAGGCTGATTCGAGAGGGTGAGCTTGCCCGTCTCTGTTTTGATCGTAGTGATAAAAGGGTTAATGTGATTGATGCATGCTGCATGAGCCAACTGGAAACACAGTTGGAGGTATTGGAATCTGATCCTCCTGAAACGCTGGTTTTGCAAAGTGATAAAGCCGGATGTTTTATTGCCGGTGCTGATCTGGGCCTCATTGCTTCCATCACTGATGCGGTGGAGGCAACAGGTTTGGCTGAGCGTGGACAGTCACTATGCCGTCGTATTGAGGTATTGCCTTCGCTCTCTGTTGCCCTGGTTCAGGGCTCCTGTATGGGCGGAGGGTTGGAGCTGGCACTGGCCTGTGATTATATCGTGGCTGTGGAGGATGAAAAAACAGAATTGGCTCTGCCGGAAATCAAGATAGGCATTCATCCGGGCTTCGGGGGGTGTGTACGTTTGCCCAAACGTGTGGGCTGGATGAAAGCTGTAGAGATGATTTTATCCGGTTCATCTGTAGATGCCCATACAGCAAAACGTATCGGTCTGGCGGCACTAAGCTGCAAAATCGAGCAGCAGGATCAGGCCATTGCCTGGTTGATCAACAAAGGGAAGGTGAGGCAGAGACCATTGCGTCCATGGTGGCTGAAGCTGTGGCCGGCAAAAGCACTGTTCTTTCAGCAGGTGGAAAAGCGTGCCTGTGCGCGACTGAAATATCTGGATGTAGAGCGGGCTTATCCGGCAGTTCCTGCTGTGATTGCTCTGCTCAAAGAGGTTGTCGGTATGCCCGATGGTCTGGCTCTCGCCCGGGAGGCTGAATCACTGGGCAAACTTGTAGTTACCCCTACATCCAAGAATCTGATACGCGTATTCTATCTGGGTGAGGCGTTAAAAAAGCAGGATGCTGTGAGACGTGGACGTCCTGCGGTAGCCGGTTTTAAAAAAATAGCTGTATATGGGGCGGGTACAATGGGCAGTGGCATTGCTTGGCTGGCCTCAAAGACCATGGATGTTGATCTGCATGAGGTGGCAAGCCAGCCACTTGCACGCGGTATGAAGGCGATGAGCAGATTGGCAAACCGTAGAGGGCGGAGTGACCATCAACGGCTCTCCCGTATTCGCCCTGTACTTGATAGCAGTGGCCTGGATCATGCCGATGTGGTGATTGAGGCCGTGCTTGAAGATATCCGGTTGAAGCGCGCATTGTGGACGGATGTTGCTCAACATGTATCCAGAGAGGCGCTACTGCTTTCCAATACCTCATCATTATCTATTTCTGATATGCAAGCGGGGCAAGCCGATGCGGATCGTATTGCAGGGATGCATTTCTTTAATCCGGTTCCGAAAATGCCTCTGGTTGAGGTAGTTGCAGGTCATGGCACGACGGCTGATACCATGGATAAAACCTGTGCGCTGGCTGCTTCCTGGGGAAAATACCCGATCATCGTCGCTGATCGTCCCGGATTTCTTGTCAATCGCTGCCTGATGCCATTCATGGTGTCGGCGTTCAAGTTGCTGGAGGCAGGTCAGAAGCCTGAACATGTGGACGGTACACTGAACTCTTTCGGCATGCCTATGGGGGCCGTTGAGTTGGCTGACAGGGTAGGGCTGGATATATGCCTGCATGTCGGTGAGCACCTTGGCAGAGCGCTGGGGGAATCGAAACAGGGGCTTTTTGTGATGCCTGACTGGTTCAGGTTGATGGTGGATGATGGCCTGCTGGGTGAAAAGTCGGGCAAAGGTTTTTTTGTCTATGAAAAGGGTAGACGGGGTGCACGGAATGCGCAGCTGGCCGAATATCTGCCAGGTATCAGCACAGCAGAACACGAGTCTGATGCGGATTTGGGAGAGAGCACCAGTGTGATGGCAAAGGCTGAGATTATCGACTCCTGTCTGCTGCCTATGCTGCTTGAGGCACTGGCCTGTCTGTCTGAAAATGTGGTTGAGCAGCCGGAGCATCTGGATGCTGCATTTATTTATGGGATGGGGTTTCCTCCGTTCAGAGGAGGAGTGTTACGTTATTTCTCCAGTTTCGATACGGGAGAACTGGAATCGAGGATGGTTGCTCTTGGATATACCGTACCCGACAATATAACGGTGCTGCATGGCTTCCGCTAAACCTGCTTGTTCAGGTCTGGAACAAGCGCAAAAAGCAGCGTGTCTCACTGACCTGTTGCTGGCAGCTCCCGCCAGCTGGCTGGATAAACCATTGCTCCGCTTTCGGCGGCCAAATGGCAGCTGGCAAACCTGGTCGCGCATACATGTTCAGCAGGCTGTTTTGCGCCTGGCTGCCTGGCTGGAGTGGAAGGGTCTCAAGCCCGGTGACCGTGTAGGCATCCTGGGGCATAACTGTCCGGAATGGTTTATTGCCGATTTTGCTATTTTGCGCTTGGGGGCTGTGACGGTTCCTGCGTATTTCACAGATCCTGCGGAAGCGGTGCAATATGTATTTGATGATGCGGAGGTCTCGCTGGTCTTTGTGGAAGAGGGCGAACAGCTACACAAACTTGAGGGTATGACGGTTGAGTCTCTGGCTTTTCACGGTGATGAGAAAAGTATCGCGCTGATTGCCCGGGATGAACATTGGGATCATGTACTGACAGCACCGTGTCCTGAACGGGATCAGCTGGCGACACTTATATACACATCAGGTACAACCGGTTTTCCCAAAGGGGTCATGCTCAGCCATGCTAATATTTTGAGCGATGTGGTGGCAGGCCTTGGCAGCGTACCTGTTTTTGAAGATGATCTGTTCCTCTCATTCTTGCCGACGTCGCATGCATTTGAACGCACCGTTGGTCACTTTTTACCCACGGCCTGTGGTTCTGAAATAGCTTATGCTGAGGATGTGACAACGCTGTTGCGTGATATGCCGGAAGTAAGGCCCACCATTATGATTTCGGTACCCAGATTGTATGAAAAAATTTATGCAGGGGTGCAGGCGAAACTTGCGGCCGGCCCCGGATTAAAACGCCAGTTTTTTACACTCGCACAGCAGCTGGGTTTAGAGCGCTTTGAGTTGCAGCAGCAGGGAAAGTCTCTGGGAGTACTGAAGGGTGGTTTGTGGAGGCTGCTGGACAGGCTGGTCAATGCCAGACTGCGAGAAAAAATGGGAGGGCGTATCCGCAGTTTTATTTCCGGGGGTGCAGCGCTACATCCGGGTATTGCACGCTTTCTTCTTGCTGCTGATATGATGGTTTTGCCCGGATACGGTTTAACCGAAACTTCACCCGTATTGTCTGTGAATCACGCAGAAAAGATTAAACCTGCGTCGGTGGGGCCTGCACTGCCCGGTGTGGCCTGCAGGTTGGCTGACGATGGTGAATTGCTGGTAAAGGGTGAGATGGTGATGCGCGGTTACTGGAGGCGGGATGAAGCAAGCGCAGAGGTGCTGGATGCGGATGGCTGGCTGCATACCGGAGATCTGGTTGAGATTGATGGGGATGGGTATATTACGATAGTTGATCGAAAAAAAGAGATGATGGTGCTCTCCAATGGTGAGAATGTGCCGCCAGCAGTTGTTGAGCAACATTTGAATCAGGACCCATGCATACTGCAATCCATGGTTGTTGCCGATAACCGCCCGTATGTGACGGCGCTGGTCGTGCCTGATGAACAGGCCCTGGCCGCCGCCTGGAAGCAGGATATGAAGATGAACCTGCCGGATAACTGGCGGGAGAGTAGTGCGCTTAGATCCTGGATGCTGGAGCGCATGCTATTTGATGAACGTGATCTCTCCAGTTTTATGCAGGTTAAATGCTTTGCTTTTGTGGCTCATGAATGGACACAGGGTGATGGCTTGTTAACGCCGACGTTGAAGCTGAAGAGGCGGAAAATCACCGAACTTTATCAAGAGACTATCGAATCACTCTATATGGCTGAGGATACAGGTATATAACAAAGTGGAGGCATATGCCTCCACTTTGCTGTTGAACGGTTTGTTACCATAGTCTGCTGTTAAAGATTATTCCCCTTTGTCTTTAAAGTATATGGAGAAGATAAATATCGCGGCGAGTATGACTGCGCCAAGAATGCCTACTTCCATAATGGGTATACCTTCCATGATCTAACCCTCCTGGTTGGATTGTATGATAGCCGGATTGCCATAAGACCCACGCTTATGGCGGCGCGCTTTCTACCTGCTTGGATGGAATAGTCCAATGTCTGGAAACAGGTTTTCATCCTTTTCACAGGCTCTGGTATGTTGAGTACAAGGCCTTATGAAGAGATATACAGCTCTGTTGCTGGTTGTAGTATGTGCATATGAATATTCTGGAGTTTCGCTGGTTGGCTCTGCAGCCCTATGAGCCGGTATGGCAGTGTTTGCATGCAAGAGCGGACGCCATAGCCGATGGTCACAGTGATGAGGTGATTTATAGCTGTGAACATGAGCCGGTCTATACCACTGGTCGCCGTGGTGTAGATAATCGTTTGGGAATCGAACTGCCTGCACCTGTGGTTCAATCTGATCGAGGCGGGGAGATGACCTTCCATGGGCCCGGTCAGTTGATGCTCTATCCGGTGATTAACCTGCGAAAGCGGGGGCTGGGCGTAAAGCAGTATGTGTCTCTGTTGGAGCAGTCCTGTATCAATCTGCTGAAAGAATTAGATGTAGATGCCGGGCGCAACTGTGGCTTTCCCGGTGTCTGGACGGATAAAGGCAAGCTTGCTGCTTTGGGTGTGCGTGTGAGCCGTGGTGTTGCCTATCACGGTATGGCGCTGAATGTTGATGTGGATCCCGAGTGGTTTGCCGCCATTAATCCCTGCGGTCTTCACTCCGGTATCGTTAGTGTCTCCGGTTTTACCGACCCGTTGCCATTGCCTGAGCTGGCAGAGTCCTGGCAGGCCCGCTTTCAATCGTTATTATCAACAGGGCCATAACGACTGATAGCGTATCCATGGTATCTATCCAGACGGCTGATGAATTGGTACTGTAGCTGTAAGCTTTTATAAAGTTTTTTTGAACATTGGGGAATGGTCATGGCAGAGCATAAAGGTAAGGGAACAGCAGGGAGGCCGCTCAAAAGCAGGGTTGCAGGCAAGCAGGCAAGAGAAGTGAAACCGGTTGAAAAACAGGGCGTAGCTGCCCCTCCTGTTGTTGCCCTTGGTGCCTCAGCAGGCGGGCTTGAGGCGCTGGAATCCTTTTTCAATGCCATGCCGACAAACAGCCATGCGGCGTATGTCATTGTTACACATCTGGATCCCAAACATGTCAGTCTGATGCCGGAATTGATGCAAAAACATACAACCATGCCGGTTACTCAGATTGTTGATGGAACAAGAGTCAAAGCTGACCATGTCTATATCATTCCTCCCAACAGGGATCTCTCTATACTCGGTGGTACGCTGCAGTTACTGGAAATGAAACAGCCGCACGGGGCCACTCTTCCGATTGACAGTTTTTTCCGCGCATTGGCTCAGGATCAGGGCTCTAATGCCATCGGCATCATACTTTCCGGTACAGGTACCGATGGCAGCATAGGTTTGAAGGCGATCAAGGCTGAACTTGGCATGACCATGGTGCAGTCTGAAGCCTCAGCCAAATATGACGGCATGCCGCGCAATGCCATCGCGACAGGAGCGATTGATTATATCCTGCCTTCCGAGCAGATGCCGAAACAATTGATCGCCTATCTCAGCCATGCAGAACATCAACCTCCGGTAGAGCTGACCGCTAAGGAAGGTCACCTTCCCGATGCTCTGCAGAAGATATTTATTATTCTGCGCGCGCGCACCAACCATGATTTTTCACTGTATAAAAAAAATACCATATGCAGGCGCATTGAACGGCGCATGCATGTGCATCAACTCGATGATATTGCAGATTATGTGCGCTATCTGCAGGAGAATAACCAGGAAACGGAGATACTGTTCAAGGAGTTTCTCATCGGTGTTACAAACTTTTTCAGGGATCCGCAAGCCTTTGAATCGCTAAGAGGCGCGCTGATGGAGATGCTGAAAGACAAACCTGAGGGCCACACCGTTCGCGTCTGGGTGGCCGGATGCAGCAGTGGCGAAGAGGCCTATTCGGTTGCTATTCTGCTTGCTGAATGCATAGAGCTCCTGAAACGCCACTTTTCCGTTCAGATTTTTGCCACTGACATCGATGAGGAGTCCATCACCGTTGCGCGAAGAGGGATCTATCCGGCTAACATACTGGCAGATGTGAGTGAGGAGCGGTTGAAACGGTTCTTCATTAAAGAGGAGAGTGGAGCATACCGGTTGAAAAAGAGTGTGAGGGAAATGCTGGTCTTTGCGCCGCAGAACCTGATCAAGGATCCGCCGTTTACCCGGCTTGATCTGCTCTGTTGCCGTAACCTGTTGATTTATCTGGGGCCGGAACTGCAGAAGCGGTTATTGCCAGCTTTTCATTACAGCCTGAGGCCGGATGGCATACTTTTCCTTGGTTCATCAGAAAGCATCGGTCAAAATACCAGCTATTTCGGGTCGCTGGATAAAAAGTGGAAGATTTTTCGCACTCTTCCATCACTGATGATAAACAGGTCGCCACTGCTGCTTTCCGCTTTGCCGCAGGGCCATGCGAAACAGGAGCCAACGATGCCGGAAAGTATCCAGCAGCTTGAAGAGATCAGTGCATTCCAGATGGTGGATGCCATTCTGCAGCAGAGCCATGCCTCGCCCTGTGTCATTATCAATGAATCGGGCAATATACTCTATGTCTATGGAAAAACCGGCCGCTTTCTGGAACCGGCTGAAGGAAAAGTCAGTGTCAATATTATTGAGATGGCCCGGCCTGGTTTGAAAAAGGATATGGCCGAGGCCATACATAAGGTCTGCCTGAACAGGCAGCAGGCCATCTGTAAAGGGTTGCATGTGCATGGTAATGGCACTCATCTGATAGTCGACTTGCTGCTCAAGCCGATCCTGGAGCCGGGTGCTATGCGTGGCATGATTATGGTCATCTTTGATGAGGTTGCTGCCAGTCAGGATAGGCAGCAGACAAAAAATAAAGCTCTACCTGTAAGCCGGGCCAAAAGCGTTGATGAGCTCGAAGAGGAGTTGAACAGTACCCGAGAGAGGCTGCAGAGCACGATTGAAGAGCTTGAAACCTCCAATGAAGAGCTCAAATCTACGAATGAGGAGCTGCAGTCCACCAACGAAGAGCTGCAGTCCACTAATGAGGAGCTTGAAACTTCCAAGGAGGAGCTGCAGTCGTTGAATGAAGAGTCGGCAACCGTGAATGCCGAACTGCAGTGCCGGATTGATGATCTCTCCAATGCCAATGACGATATGAAAAACCTGCTCGACAGTACCGATATCGCCACAGTGTTTCTTGATGTCGATATGTGTATCCGACGTTTTACGCCCCGTATTAGCGATATCATCCCCCTGGCCGGCTCCGATATCGGGCGGCCTATCAGCCATTTCTCGACTTCACTTGTCGATGTCGATCTGGCACGTGATGCGGCACGGGTATTGGAGGATCTCATGATCAGGGAATATGAGGTTGTCTGTCACGATGGCAGGGTCTATATGATACGTCTGCGTCCATATCGTACCATTACTAATGTGATTGATGGTGTTGTGATCACATTTCAGGACATCAGTGCGCGAAAAAAGGCGGAGACAGCTTTTCGTGAACAAGCAAGGTTTGCTGAGGGCATAGTCAGAAGCGTGCGCGAACCATTGATTGTACTCAATGGTTCATTGCGCGTTGTTTCAGCCAATCCGTCATTTTATAAAACCTTCGATGTTAATGAGGCAGAAACGGAAGGAGAGTTTATCTATGCGTTGGGAAACGGGCAGTGGGATATACCCCAACTCAGGGAGTTGCTTGAGAATATCCTGCCATTAAACGCCTCTATAGACGATTTCAGAGTGGATCACTTCTTCGAGTCTATTGGTAAGCGATCCATGCTGATCAATGCACGCATGATCATTGCAGCAGTAGAGGAAGAAGAAGGGCTAATCCTTCTGGCGATAGAGGATGTGACAGACCGGGTTTAGCAATCAACAGATTATGTTTATCTTATCAGAACTGGGCTATAATGGAGCAACAGAGGAAAAGATTCATCACGTCAGGGAGTAGCCGTGGTAAATGCAAGGAGCGAACTGCGCAAACAGGCTGAGACCCTTCTGACAGCTAGGGATGAGGTTACGTCAGATCTTACAACCGAGGGTTTCCGCGAGCTGATCCATGAACTGCGCACGCACCAGATTGAGCTGGAGATGCAGAACGAGGAGCTGCGCAGATCTGAGCAAGAGCTGGCTGTCGCGCGTGACCGGTTTGCAGAGCTATATGATTTTGCACCGGTGGGCTATCTCACCATCAGTGATAAGGGATTCATCCTGCAGGCCAACCTTACGCTGGCCGGTTTGTTAGGTGTGGAGCGTTGCAGACTAATCAAACAGCCCTTCTCAAGCTTTGTTGCATTTGAAGACCAGGATATCTATTACAGACAACGCAAAGCCGTTATGAATACAAGTCAGCGACAGAGCGCTGACTTGCGTCTGAACAACATGGATAGCGGCCCGTTTTGGGCACATCTGGAAGCCACGGCAGTAAAACAGACAGGTTCGGCCAATGATGAAGGACTATTGATGGCGGTTTCAGATATCACGGAACGTAAGCTGGCGGAAAGGGATCTGATGGATAGCAATGCCGAACTGGAAGCGACATCCCACCTGCTTGAAAATATTATTGCATCTGTTCCGATTCGGGTGTTCTGGAAAGATCGCGATTCTCGATTTTTGGGCGGCAATACCCTGTTTGCGCGAGATGCCGGATTTTCAACGCCTGAAGCATTGATTGGCAAAATAGATGATGAGATGGACTGGAAGGATCAGGCTGCTGTGTACCGTGCCGATGACCAGGCTATCATGGCATCAGGTTCTCCAAGGCTGGCTTATGAAGAATCGCAGAGTGATCCGGATGGTAAAACAATCTGGTTGCGCAGATCCAAGGTGCCGCTGCGCGACAGAGATCACAAGGTTATCGGCATACTGGGTATTTATGAGGATATCACCGAACGCAAGCAGACCGAGAAAGCGCGGGATACTCTGCTGAAGGAGAATCGCACCCTGATGAGGCGATTGATGCAGGTACAGGAAGAGGAACGGCGTCTGCTGGCCCGTGATCTTCACGATGAGTTGGGGCAGTTGCTGACCAGTATCGATGCGCGTGCAGAGTACATAGCCAGGCATGCAGAAAGTGCAGACCTGGTCGCTGTAGCTGAAGAGATAGTCCGTGACACCAGAGCCTCGTTCGATGCCAGTCATGCCACGCTGTTACGGTTAAGGCCCGGAAGTCTCGATCTGTTGGGTCTTTCTGCCGCCCTGAGAGAGCTGGCTGATCAGTGGCAGAGAAAGGTGGGCATCAGCTGCTCGTTACAGACCGACGGAGAGATTGATCAGCTGAGCGATATGCAGACCATCGCAATCTACCGACTGGTTCAGGAGGGGCTGAACAATGCCCATCGTCATGGTAAGGCGGATAGACTTGACGTTGTTGTGCGCTCTATACCGAAGCATCAGGGAGGTACAGGGCAGGTACTGGTTGATATCCGTGATAATGGCAAGGGGATGCATGTGCCGGATCACTCCAGAGGCATGGGTATTATCGGTATGCGGGAACGGGTACATGCACTCGGTGGAACGTTCCTGCTTACACATATTCCCCATGATGGTGTACGTATAGAGGCGATGTTGCCGCTGGATGAGGATCAGCTATGAAAACTAGCCTGCCTGTTCGTATCCAGCTTGTTGATGATCATGAAATTGTGCGTTCAGGGTTTCGTCATCTGCTGGAAAAAGAGGATAGTCTGCAGGTGGTGGCAGAGTCGGATTGCGGTAAACAGGCCTGCCGAGATTATGAGGCCTGTCAGCCCGATGTGCTGGTTATGGATATTTCCCTGCCTGACATCAGTGGCCTTGAAGCCATGCGTCGAATTCTGCTGGATTATCCCCGTGCTCGAATTCTGATGCTTAGCATGCATACCGGCATGGTGGCGGAACGCGCCATGCAGCTTGGAGCCCGCGGTTATATATGTAAACGCAGCGGGGCAAGAGCCCTCGGATCGGCTATTCACCGGATCATGGGCGGGGAGCGCTACCTTGATAAGGAAGCAGGCGTGGAGCTGCCTGTAAAAATGACGGGGTCGGCCAGGCTCTCTCCGCTCACCAAGCGTGAGCTCGAAATCTGCATGCAGTTGGCCGAAGGGCGCAGCGTAGCCGTAATCGCTGCAACCCTGCATCTGAGTGAGAAAACGGTTTACACACACCGGAAAAATATTATGGATAAACTCGATGTAACTACGACCACCGAGCTTGTGCAGGTTGCGGCCCGCATGGGCATTATTGTTAACGGCTGAATCCAACCACCTTATTTCTGCCGTATTATTACCAGCCAACACAAAACCCGTTAAAAAATAAGAGTTATTCTGATACCGGAGCTGTTGACTCCTTACCATACTTTACCCGTGGCTAGGGAAGAGCTGGTTCGGTAAGGCTATTTTTGTCTCGCAGCGTCGGGAAACCAGGTCATTGAATGATTGGAGTTGTGCATATGCTAGAAATGAAAATGGAGAAACCCAGACGGGCACTGCTTGTAGATGACGACCATGCTATTCGCTTGATGTTGGGCAGACTTATCGTTTCATTCGGCTTTGATGTCTCTTATGCTGAAAATGGCAAAATAGCGCTGGAGTTGTTCGACCTTGCAGATGGCGGGTTTGATCTTTTGATAACGGATATCTGTATGCCTGAGATGAACGGTAATGAGCTGGTTCGAGAAATTCGCAAGCGGGATGAGAACCTTCCGATCATCGCGATTACCGGTTTTGCTGATCGGGAGCTGATTGGCGAGATTTTATCCTGTAATGCCAGGCTTTTTGAAAAACCGATCGATTTTAAATCCCTGCATAAGCACATTGATTCACTTCAGTATGGTATGAGTGATTCTTGATTTTAATGTTTTGCAAGCCTTGTCTGTGTGAAACGTAGTTTTTGAATGTTGTGGGGCTGGATGGGAGTGCGCTCTTTAGTCTGCTGTTGTCTGCCTCCCGTGATTAAGGAGCCGCCTGCCCAGACTGGCTAGGCGGGGGTGAGGGGGCTGACTCCAGGATTCCGGCTATTCAGGGAGCGTGTGCTCTCTGCATTTGGGACAATACCTTGAGTACCAGGGTTCCAGTAGTATGGGGATATCGCAGCGTGTGCATTTTTTACTACGTATCGTCTGTAATGTTTTTATAGCATAGATCTTTGATTCCATTTTTACACCCGCTTATATAATAATGCTCCATGCACCGGTTTTTACGTTCAATATATACAATATATCGTCTGTTTATTACATCTCTGCTGCAGGAGGATTACACCTGCATGACAAAAGGGCGATGCAGAACATTGATCAAAGGGGTGTCACAACGGTTTGTCTTGCATGCGATTGTCATAAGCGATTGTTGTTACGGGGTGAGGAGTCGGGTACTTGCTGAGTCCGAATAGGGTCGGCTGTTCATTCAAGGGATGGCTGATATTTCGATCCATTCCGGAGCTCGTCCGTTATTGATTTCAGGTTGATGGATTAGAACACTGAACAGGCTTGCAGGCAGACTTGTTGCCCATGACTTCACTGATTCGGTTTCCTCCCGTCCTCCAGGGTGACCGGGATATGCGAGGATGGAGATATAACCCTCTTTGGAGATCAGTTTGAGCGAGCTCTCCAGCGCCAGTAGTGTGGTCGATTCCTGTGTGATGACAGATTTGTCTGCGCGGGGAAGATAGCCTAGATTGAACAGGATGATATCTATCTTGCCATGTAGGTATTCCGGGATCTGATCCAGCATGGTTTCATGCCCTGCACAGCGCAGTGTCACACGATCCAGCAGACCTGCTTTATCCAGACGCTTGTGTGTGCTGTCGATAGCCTGCTGTTGAATATCAAACGCGAAAACCTGCCCATTCTTTCCGCAACAGGATGCAAGAAAGAGTGTGTCAAAACCATTGCCTGCTGTGGCATCAATGGCGACAGATCCGGATTGAATGCGCGCCAGCAGGTCAAGGTGGACTTTTTGGGTAAGTGAGACCCGGCTCATTTGATCCTCACAATATCCGCTTCAGCAGGGATGCCCGTGCCAAGGCTTAAATGGCTGGCGAATGTTTGAGCGTAATAAGGAATCAGCATGGATCCTTTGGAGCCGAAGCCGTTGAAAATGCCGATCTGTTGCTGTTCGGGATGAAGGCCGATAAAGGGGTGCTTGTCCAGTGTGTTGGGGCGTACGCCGGTTTTGTGTTCCTCGATTTCAAATTCAAAGCTATCATTTAGCAGCTGTTGCATGCCTTCGATCAGCTCCTGCCTTGTCTTCTCTGTGGGCAGGAGTGTTGAGAGATCATGATCGTAAGTCGCACCGGTTTTGTACTTGCCATTCTGTAAGGGAAGCAGCCAGCGGCCACCATTAATGATTTGATCCGGTAGAGCAGCAGCTGTCTTCATGGTCAGAATGTCACCTTTGGCAGCTTGAAACGGTAGCCAGTTAAACCACGGGTTCTCTTTGCCCATGAAGCCTTCACAGAAAATGATGCGCTTTGCAGCGATACCTTGCCAGCGAATGCCCGAGTCCATCAGTTCCAGATCCCTGTAGTCAAAGCATGCGCTCAGGTAAGCATCCCGCTCAATAAAATTCTTCTGCAGGCAGTCCAGCAGGGCGTTGGTGTCCAGATAACCTGTTTGCCGTTGTTCAATCACACCGAAAGGGGCATTACAAAGTGAAGATTCTGTCACCTCTCCAAGATAGGTCGCGTAGGAAGGGTTAGTTCTACGTTTGGATATTGCTGCCAGTTCTTTTTCATTTCTGATAATACGCAGCATCTGTTTTTCAAAAAAGAGTGCCTGTCCGAACTCCTGTTCAAGCTGTCTGTAGAGCTCTCGTGCAGCAGGGATAATGACTTCTGCGTTGGGCTGCAATACAAAACGCTGCCCTGTTACCGGATTGAACAAGCCTGCTGCTACCCGTGAAGCTGAGGGGCTATCTTCATGGCCCACAATCAGGATGGATTGCTCCTGTTGGATCAACTGGCTTGCGAGTATGGAGCCAGCCAACCCCTGTCCGATGATCAGGGTGTCTATATCTCTGTTGCAAGCTTTCATCTGCGTATATTAGAGTGAAATGCTGTGTATGTCCGGTACGGGGAAAAATTCCACTAAAGTGGTCGTCATCTGGATGATTTCATGCTAAACTCTAGTAAGTGGCGGGTTTTATTTACACTCCATGAAAGAGTCGCTACTCTTCGCGCGTTTTTGACATACCCTGCATCAGGGAATGTCTGTTTGCTGGAGGTTTTATCATGGCACTGACCAAGAAACAATTGGCTGATTTTGAAAAGCAACTGACTGAGTGGAAGGCTGAATTAGAGATTGGTCAAAGTGAGAATGTCCAGGCGATGACTGAGCAGGAGCAGACCGCCTTTCCGGATCCTACTGATCAGGCCAGCATGGAAACCGACCGAAACTTTGATCTGCGCATCAAGGACAGGGAACGCAGGCTGATCAAGAAGATTGATCAGGCTATGGAACGTATTCGTGAAGGTGAATTTGGTGAATGTGAAGCATGTGGCGGCGATATCAGCGTAAAACGTCTACATGCACGCCCTGTTACAACGCTTTGTATAGAGTGCAAAACTGCACAGGAACAGGAAGAGCGCACCCGCCTCGATTAATAGCTTCCTGAATGTCTTAAAAGTCCGTGTCTGGTCGCGGGCTTTTTTTGTCTTGAATTTGCCTGCAGGCCATTGCACCAGACCGGTCAAAACGTAGAGTGGTCGCATGTCCTATTTGGTATTGGCGCGTCGCTGGCGACCGCAGAAATTTTCTGATCTGGTTGGTCAGGATGTGGTTGTTCGTACGCTTAAAAATGCGCTATCCAGCGGTAATCTGGCTCATGCCTATCTACTTTGCGGTATCCGGGGTGTGGGTAAGACAACGATAGCCCGTTTGATGGCGATGGCTGTGAACTGTGAATCCTCTGTTGACGGGGAACCCTGTGGCAGCTGTTCTGCATGTCAGGGCATTGCCTCAGGATCCAACCTCGATGTGCAGGAGATGGATGCGGCCAGTCATACCGGTGTTGATGATGTGCGCGAGATTCTCGATGGTGTGCGTTATCCGCCGACTACACTGAAAAGCAAAGTTTATATTATCGATGAAGCGCATATGCTCTCCAAGTCTGCATTTAATGCGCTGCTGAAAACACTGGAAGAGCCACCGGAGCGGGTGCTTTTCATCCTTGCAACAACTGAATCGGATAAGTTGCCGATTACTGTGCGTTCCCGTTGTCAGCGTTTTGATCTCAGAAGGCTGGCACAACAGGAGATCAGTGATTATCTGGCCCATGTCTTCGGCTCAGAAACCATCGCTGCAGATCCCGATGCGATTGCTGCTATCGCCAGAGCTGCTGACGGAAGTGTGCGTGATGCATTATCCCTGGCTGAGCGGGTACTGGCATTCAGCGCTGAACATTTAACCCTTCAAGACGTGCAAGCCGCCCTCGGTATGGTGGGTTCTGAACTGGTCTGTTCGCTCTCCCATGCACTCTTTTCCGGTGATGCGGGCAAGGCGGTCGAGGTCATGCGGGCGGCGACAGGGCGTGGTTTTGTGCCACGCACATTGCTGCTGGAGCTTTCCCGTTTATGGCATCAACTGGCCTGTTTACAGGTTGATCAGAGCTTGCTCGGTGCGGAGGTTGAGGTCGATCACAGGCAGTGGTTGACGTTGAACGCAGCAGCGCTTCCTTCACAGGCGCTGGATCTGAGGTATCAGGTATTGATCAACGGCATCCGTGACCTGTATGTTGTGGATGAGCGCATGGGGGCCGAGATGCTGTTGATGCGGCTTTGTGGCCTGAATACAATTTCAGCTGTGCAAGCGGTAAGCGTAGAGGGAGGGGGCAGTATATCTGAAGTTACTCCTGTTGCTTCAGCTCCGGTGCCGGCTTCGAAATCAGTCCCGTTATCAGAACCTGAGACACAAGCCTCTGTTACGCCGGAACTGGCTGTCCGTAAAGCTGCCCACGAAGAGCCCGATCTGCCGCTATGTGATCCGGATGCTCCTGCAGGTAAGTCTGTTACAGACTGGCAGGAGGCCCTCGATGCCTTTGGCAAGATGAAGCCGGGTGTTTCAGCAGTGCTTGAGCATGTGATCTGTGTTGAGTTTGGTGACAAGGTTCGTCTGGCTCTGGATAAACATCAGGAGCGTATGATTGCTGTTGCCGATCGTATGGCTTTTTCCGAGTGGCTGGGTCGAGAGGTCTTCTGGGAGTCGCAGAAAGATCATGAAGGTGTCTCCCTTTCCCAGGAGCGTGATCGTCAGGCCCGGGCTGAGAAAGAGCGTCTGCGCCAGGGCGCAGAACATGATCCGCATGTGAGTGCATTGATGCAGGAGATGGATGCACAGCTGGTGAAGGTGTTGCCGGCAGGTGTTGAAACAGACGAATAAATAACGATTGCTGTGAATCAGCGCATGCAATGCAATGAAACACAGATTTTATGTTTTGGAGTGAAACGATGAATATTGCAAAAATGATGCAGCAGGCCAAAAAGATGCAGGAGAATATGGCCACCATGCAGGAAGAGCTGGCAGCCATGGAAATCAATGGCGAAGCCGGTGGCGGCATGGTAAAAGTTACGATGTCCGGTGATCGCTCTGTACGCTCTATAGTTATCGATGATTCACTCTGGCAGGAGCAGGATAAAGGTCTGATCGAGGATCTGGTCACTGCAGCATTCAATCATGCATCGCAGAAGGTTGAAGAGGTATCCAAAGAGAAGCAGAAGGGCATGATGGCTGGTATGCCGATGCCTCCCGGCTTCTCTCTTTGATTCACGACTTTGGTGTTCCCGCACCTCTGGCCCGAGTGGTGGAGATGCTGGGCAGTTTGCCCGGCATAGGGCCAAAAACAGCACTGCGATTGGGCTTGAACCTGTTGTCCCGCCCGGCTGCCGATAGTGCCGCACTGGCTGAATCACTGGCTTGCCTGCATGAACAGGTTGGTTTTTGTGATACCTGTGGCTGTTTTTCTGAGCTGGGGCGGTGTTATTTCTGTAACGATTTTAACCGGGAATCCCATACCGTCTGTCTGGTTGAGCAACCGGTAGACGTGCTGATGATGGAGCGAGGGCACGGTTTCCGCGGGCTTTATCATGTACTGCATGGTCGCCTCAGTCCGGTGGACGGCGTGGGGCCTGATCAATTAAATCTGGTTGCACTGGACCGGCGTATAGCAGCCGGCTTGAAAGAATTGATACTTGCGACCAGTGCAACCGTGGATGGTGAGGCCACAGCACACTATCTGGCACGCAGATATGAAGCTTCGGATGTCCGCATTTCCCGTATTGCCCGTGGTGTGCCTGAAGGTGGAGAACTCGAATATCTCGATGAACATACCCTGAGTCGCGCGCTGGATCAGCGTATCTCATGGGACAGCAGTTCGGTTTAGCTGTGCAACTGAATTCTCTCACAAATCGCTGGCAATCACTCATCGATGAGCTATCCGTTACGGGTGTGAAGCTTCTGGCAGTGAGTAAATATGCGCCGGATGATGCAGTTGAGACCCTGATACAGGCAGGGGAGATCAACTTCGGTGAAGCGCGACCGCAAAACCTGCGTGACCGCGCTACGCGCTGGCCTGATTGCAACTGGCATATGATTGGTCCATTACAGAAAAACAAAGCCAAGTATGTTGGCCGTTTTGCTTCCATGTGGCATAGCTGTGAAAATATTGAGACTGCTCAGGCCGTAGCACGGCATCTGTCAGGCAGGGTGTTACCTGTTCTGATTCAGGTGAATATCGCTGATAATCCGGATCAGCATGGCATCAGGCCTGATGAATTGACTGCATTTGCAGCAGATCTGGCAAAAATAGATGGTCTGGAGTTGGCAGGTTTGATGGGCATGGCGCCGAAAGCTGGTGATGTGCGCAGCGCATTCGTAAGCCTTCGAGGCTTGCGGGATGAGCTGTTCAATGGGAGCTTTGGCGAACTGTGTATGGGGATGAGCAATGATTATCAGATTGCGATTGAAGAGGGTGCAACAATTGTGCGTCTGGGATCAACACTGTTTGATACCGGAACTATAAAAGGATGACCATGCAACAATTAACCATATCATTTATCGGCGGCGGCAATATGGCCGAAGCACTGATCGCAGGTCTGCGACGTGCAGGCCATGATGGAGCCAGAATCTGGGTATCTGACTCACAGCAGCTGCGAAGAGATTTTTTAAGCACGACCTATGCGGTGAAGACAAGCCCGGATAATGGTGAAGCAGCAAGGCATGCGGATGTGCTGGTGTTAGCGGTGAAGCCACAGCAGATGAAGTCTGCATTGAGCGGACTCTCGAAAGAGCTGAAGGCTGATGCCAGCGTTATCAGTATTGCAGCAGGCATCAGTACCGCAGCTCTGCAGGAGTGGCTGGGTGAACGCGCAAATATTGTGCGTGTGATGCCCAACACACCGGCACTGGTCGGTGCCGGAATCTCAGCACTGTTCAGTGATGCTGCTGAGATGCACAAGCTGCGCACAGAGTATCTGTTGCAGGCCTGTGGCGAATCGGTTCGTCTGGAACGTGAAAATCAGATGCATGCTGTGACTGCACTTTCCGGTTCCGGTCCCGCCTATTTTTTACTAATGGCTGAAATCATGAAGGCTACAGGAGTGAAGCTGGGCCTGTCTGAAGAGCTGGCCAGTCAACTGGCAAACCAGACCGCCCTCGGTGCAGGCAAGATGTTGGTTGACAGTGATCGCACAGCTGAGGAGCTGCGTCATCAGGTCACCAGCCCCGGTGGTACAACGCAGGCCGCACTGGATGAGATGTATGAGATGGGACTGCCAGCAGCCATTCGCAAGGGTGTTATGGCTGCGAGCAAGCGTAGTGAGGAGCTGGCGGGATAATGTATATACTCGGATATTTTTTGCAGGCTCTGGCCAGTGTGGCGCATGTGTTACTGATGACGGTGATGATCGTGGTGATTGCCCGAGCTGTACTCTCATGGGTATCTCCAGATCCCTATAACCCGATTGTTCGTATCATCAATCAGTTCTCCGAGCCTCTGCTCTATCCGATCCGTAAGCGTGTGCCCTATATGGGCGGTATTGATCTCTCACCTATCATTGTACTGCTGATTGTTATGTTCCTGGACAATTTTCTTGTGCCAACACTGCAGACGATGGCATTTAATCTGATTCAGGGCGCATAAGCGCATTGACAGGACACCCGTCATTTCGACTCCTTGGTAACGATCTGCTGAAACATCCGTTCACCTGGTTGTTATTGATTTGTGCAGTGAACTTCTTTGCTGCACTGGGCGGACATACGCTGTGGGATGTTGATGAACCCAACAATGCCGTCTGTGCGCGTGAGATGCTGATGGCAGGTAACTGGTGGGTGCCGATGTTTAATGGCGACTACCGTTTTGATAAACCGATACTGATTTACTGGCTGATGATGCCGATGGATGCACTTTTTGGTGTCAATGAGTGGTCTGCACGTCTTCCATCTGCAATCTCAATGACAGGGCTGGTACTCGTGGTCTGGATCATGATGCGCCGTTTGTTGGTAGGTGAGGTGAAAGAGAAGCGAGATTCGATTGCGCTGCTTGCGGCAACACTGTTTGCGACAGCCCTGCATATTGCTGTGATTGCCCGTGCATCGGTTCCCGACCCACTGTTGATGCTCAGTATGGGTATCACATTGCCTGCACTGTTGATTGCCTATCTTGAGGGCAGAGATAAGCCATCGAACAGGATGCCACCTATGCTTATTCTGGCTTATGTGGCGATGGGTTTCGGTGTGCTGGCCAAGGGGCCGATTGCAGGCCTGATGCCACTGTTGATTGTAGCAACATTCCTCACCATGAACCGTGACTGGAAGAGCTGGCATCTGTTCCACCCCTTCAAGGGTGCTGCTATTGCATTGGCTGTAGCGCTCCCCTGGTATATTGCTGTCGGTGTGCTGACGGATGGCGTATGGCTGGAAGGCTTTCTGTTTCGTCATAACCTGGAGCGTTTTACCGATCCGTTGCAGGGTCATCGCGGCTTTCCAGGCCTCTATCTGGTCTCTGTTCTGGCGGGCTGGTTCCCGTGGTCAGGACTTTTAGTTGCCATGCTGGTTTTCGGATCATGGCGTCTGAAGGATCTGAGCCAGCAGCCGATTCGTCTTTTCCTGCTCTGCTGGATGGGTGTGTATATTCTCTTTTTCAGCATTGCCAGTACCAAGCTTCCCAACTATGTGCTGCCTGTATTCCCGGCGGCCGCAATGTTGATGGCATACGGCTGGCTGCATGCCAGTGAAACCTTGAAGGGAAGAGCTATGCGCTGGCTGGTCTGGTCTGCCCTGATCCTCTCCATAGCCATGATCGTCGGTGGCGCGATTGCACTGCATAAAATGTGGCCGGGAGAAGGGTTCTACACACTTGCACTGCTGCCTGTGACACTGGTGTCACTCTGGTGGTTGAAGACAAAAGGGGAGCTGTGGGTGCCGATGTCGCTGGCGATGATGCTCTCTATACTGTTGCTTACGGCCTGGTCCGTACCGGGTATTGATCATCACAAGGTGAGTAAGTCACTGGCAGAAAAAGCAGATGAAGCAGGCTTTGACGGTAGCAGTCTGGCAACGTTTCACTATTTTCAGCCATCACTGCTGTTTTATCACGGTGGACGGCTGCCGATGTTGACCAAGGTTGAAGAGGTGGGCGCGTGGCTGGCAGATGGTAAAGCTGTTGTGATTGGACAGCACGCGCTTGAACTGTTGCCAAAAGAGATCGTTCCCTATCTTATTGTACATCAACGTGTTTACGGTATGTATGCACGCAACTGGTTGCTGCTGGTGAGCCTGCAGCCGCTGGAGGAGGAGACAACATGGCCGAAGCAATGATTTCGATAGTCGTGCCGCTATACAGGGAAGAGGAAAATGTCCCTCTGCTGGTGGCTGAGGTATCTGAAAAGCTTGCCGATGTTGCATATGAATTGATTCTGGTGGATGACGGTTCTGATGATGGAACCGTAGCTGCCGTGAAAAAGGCACGTGAATCTGATGAGCGCGTGGTGCTGATTCAATTACGCCGTAACTATGGCCAGACAGCTGCCATGAGTGCCGGTTTTGAACGGGCACAGGGCCAATATGTGGTCTATATGGACGGTGACCTGCAAACCGATCCGGGTGACATACTTAAATTACTGGAACGTTTGAAGAAAGATAATCTCGATATGGTCAATGGCTGGCGTAAGGAGAGGCAGGATGCCAGCCTCTCACGAAACTTCCCTTCAAAGATTGCCAATGCCCTGATTCGCCGCTCAACCAACGTACGTATGCATGATTACGGTTGCCCGATGAAGCTGATGCGTGCTGATGTGGCAAAAAATCTACGCATTTACGGGGAGCAGCACCGTTTTCTTCCGGCACTGGCCAGCCAGTATGGCGCCAAACTTGGTGAAGAGGTGGTGAGTCACAGACCACGCCAGTTCGGAGAGAGTAAATACGGTATAGGCCGCACGGTACGTGTGGTGGTGGACCTGCTTCTGATACTGTTTTTTCAGCGTTTCACCGATAGGCCGCTGCAACTGTTCGGGCCGGCTGGCCTGATTGCGCTCGGTAGTGGACTGTTTATCGATCTCTGGCTGACCATGGATAAAGTGATCTTCGGTGCGGATCTGGCAACGCGTCCCATGCTGCAGTTGGGATCATTGCTTATTGTGACCGGTATACTGCTGTTTGGCATCGGTTTGATGCTTGAGATGCAGGCACGTACCTATTATGAGGCTACTGGCCGCCGCCATTACAGCATCCGTGAAGAAAGCGAAGAGTGAGGTCGTTTAGCCTCCTGACTACTTTCCCCTTACATCTCATTGATTCTCTATAATGTTATGGATTAAAATCATACTGTCAGCCCTGCTTCTGGCTTATCTTGCCTGGGCACTGGATTTGGGTTCAATCCTTGATCTGCTGAAACAGGCTGACTGGTCTCTTGTTTTGGCAGCCTGTGTATGTCTGATTGTCGGACAGCTCTTTTCTGCTATCCGCTGGGCCTGGCTGGCCCGAGGCCTGGGCCTTACCGTACGGCTTTCCAGAAAGATTCAGATTTATTTCCTAGGCATGTTCTTAAGCCTCTTCCTGCCATCGATTATCGGTGGTGATGTGGCGCGAGGTTGGTTGCTTGCCAAGGGGAAGGAGAATGCAGGCTGGCCTGCCGCTGCCAGTGTGATTCTGGAGCGGCTCAGTGGGGTGGTGGGGCTGGCTCTCGTGGTCTCATTCTGTCTCTTCTTTCTTGATGTGCCTGCCTATTGGTTATGGGTCTGGAATGGTGGCATGCTGATGGGTTGGTTGTTGATGCTGAGTGTGCCGTGGTGGTGGCCTCTGCTTCAGAAAAAGGGCTGGGAAGGAAAACTCTCGGGCTGGAAGGTGTTGCAGATAAACAGTCCTGAATTCCAGCGTGCATGGTGGATGGCTCTGCCTGTTTCCATTGTTTTTCAACTGCTGGTAGTACAGGCGCATCTGTTTCTGGGCATGGCGGTGGGATTGGAGCTATCCTGGTTCGCCTATGGTTTCATGGTTTGCCTTGTAGCGCTGGCTTCGGCTCTGCCACTCTCATTTAACGGTTTTGGTATTCGTGAGGCAGGATATATCGGCATCGCTGTCTGGTTTGGTGCATCAAGCGAAGCTGCCGGTGCCATGGCTGCTCTCTGGGTGTTGGTGCTGGCGATTGCCGCTATTCCCGGTGGTATTGTTCTCTGGCGCATGGGCGGCACAAAAATTCTGCATAAGGAGTAAGACTGAAACTTTAAAGGCCAACTTGTGCTTATAAATAGGTATTCAACATAAACAGTAGGGCTGCTCAAGCAGCCCTACTGTTTGATGACTATGCCAGTATTAATGGGCTGAAAGTTCTGCGTGACGAAGTAACTTCGATTGGGCATGTTTCTTTAAAGCATCTGCTAGCTCTGTATCCAAACTGATATTTTCAGCCATTTTGGCCAAAGCTCCATTCAAAACCCTTTCCCAAGTCTTTTCTAAACCACCCGCACTTTTTTCATTGTAGGCACCTCGATAAACTTTTTCGTAGATGATATTTGAATTATCAGTGTCTTTGACCACAAGGTTAATTGCGGTGTCACCCATAAACTCTACGGTCCAGAAGCCTGTTTTCGTATCGAACCAGAAGGTTTTAATTTCACCGGAAACTTCAATATTTGCTTTTTGAGCTACTGAATGGCCACCTTTTATAAACACAGCGCTAATAGCATCCTTAACAATTTCAGGCACAGGTTTGTTGGGTTTAATATCTGCGGTATGCTGTCCATAGCCGTTTCGTTTATACCCTACCATATTTATTTCTGGGCGTTCATCTTTGAATTCTCTGATAAGAATCTGTTGAGATGAGACTTTTGATAATGGACCAGCAATTGCTTTGCTACCATCATAACCAATATCTAGTTGTGCATCACCAAATGCGCAGCCTGACAAGAAGCCAAGAGATACTAAAATAATACTCAATCGTTTGATATTCATTTAACTATTTCCTCCTAAGGTATAGGCCATCCTAGTCCCAATTTGTAGGCCTGCTTCATGAAGAACAGCCTGTAACTCATCGGCTAGCAGCTTTCCATCACCTTCATATTTATGAAATGCACGACTATTTTTCCCATAGTATGTTTCGTGAAGGTTCAATAGTTTTTTGTGGCCTGACTTATGGCGCACTACACATTCAATTTGTACAAATGGGGTAACTAAAGACTCATGCCTTTTATCAGCTACTTTTAGTCCCCAATCTTTTATAGTTAGTTCTAGAATACTATCTGCTGCATTATCTTTAGCCATTGCATCAACCACCGTAAAACGTGTTTGCTGCTTTAAGCCCTCAAACAGTCCAGTTGAAACTGTTGCTTGATGTTCAATGCCTTCGATATGCTTGGAAACCTTATTCTCTTTATCATTGTCCAATGATTGATTATGTGCTGATGCAACAGCTACACCGATGAGCCCAAACATTGCTGCAGGCCCAGCAGTTGCAGTTGCTCTGTCCATTATTACTTCAAAACTACCCTTGGAATGCATTTGTACTTCGAGCACATGAATGCTCTGTGCCTCTTTTGCATCTAGTGAAACATTTTTATGTACTGGCCCGCAAGCGGAAACTATCAATGCCAATAGAACTACCGATAATCTTATAGCCATATTCTCTCCCTATTAAAAAGTAAGGGCCGATTATATATGCCAAAATGTTTTTGTATGTCCCCCAAATGGGGGACAAAAACTCAGATTTTGATTAGTTTTAATTCGCAAGTGTTCATTCTTATTACTATTTGAATAGCTCTTTTTGATGTTTATTTGATCTCAAGCTGTCGTTTATGGCGGGTGAGGTTATCACAGCCGTTTTCTCGTACGACGACCATATCCTCAAGACGTACACCGCCGAGGTTCGGGTAGTAGAGGCCCGGTTCAACAGTCACAACCTGTCCGGCTTTCAGGATATTTGAGCGGGTGGAGATGCCGGGAGCTTCATGAATCTGTAGCCCTACACCATGGCCCGTACCGTGGAAAAATCCGGTCTGTTTACCGCGTACCATTTTGGTCGGATAGCCCTGTTTATCGAAGTGTTCTGTGATAGAGCGGTGAATCAGAATACCATCGACATTATCAGCTACCATGGCAAGGCCGATATCCTGACCTTCACGTACCGTGTTATAGAGACGTTTGATTTCGGGTGTGGCTTTGCCTTTCACATAGGTGCGCGTCATATCCCCCCAGTAGCCGGTAGATAAAACACGCGGGAAGATATCGATAATGACAGGCTGATGGGCGCGAATGTAGCCATGGCCGATGTTGTGCGGGTCAGCACCCTCTCTGCCGCAGGCTACAATAGTGTGGGCAGGCATGGCACCGTTACCGATCAGAAAGGTTTCAATAGCGCGGCGCACATCGGCGGATTTGACCTTTTTACCCGTTACCCCATCGCGCAAGATATCATCATCACCAATTGAGCATGCCGCCAGGTACTTCTCTGCCTGCATCATCGCCTTGCGCGTCAGTCGTTCTGCCTGTGCCAGACAGCGGATTTCATATTCACTTTTAACAGACCTGCCGGGAAAGAATGCACCCTCGGTTGCAGAGACTTCAAAGCCCCAGCTGCGTAGTTGTTCCGCATAGCGCAGGGGAAACTGCGGGGGAACTACGACGCTGTTGATTTCACGCGCAGCAAGGAAGGTGGCTGCAATGCCTGCAAGCCCATTGCGGTTCAGCTTTTCAGCCTCGGCACGCCATGGGCTGTCCAGATGAGCCTGGGAGAGCTTGGAGTCCTTTCTGGCCCGGTCAACCTCAAGTGGCGAAAACAGACCGTGCCACTCCCCGTCAATCTCCATAGCGATAAACGCATCAGGTACAAACATCGCTGTGGCATAGAGCATATCTGCATCGTGTTCTGAATCTGCAATAATCAGTCGGGCTGGGGGGGCTGTGTTAGTCATGTGTCGTATTCTTTCAGAACTTCATCCCTTGCGTCATCCTTTTCATGCTCCCGCTCCATGAATCCACGGATATTCATGCTTTTCAGCAGACCTGAACGCTCTCGGCTCAGGCGGAAATAGATGCCGGCCAACTGTCTGCCCAAAGAAGTCTCCTGCCACTCTTCCGGAACTTCCATGGGCACTTCATTCAGTCGATGAAAGATTTCATACAGGCTCATCTGATCGGCATCAAAGCCCGGCAGCCAGCCGGGCTCCTCATCACTGCCATCGGTATATCGTAACAGTTTAAGCTGACAGAGTTGATCCAGCCACTCCTGCAGTATGTTATTGGGCAGATCAGTCTCATCAATCAAATCGTCCATTTTCAGTGTTGTCCCTTCATGCAGGGACTGTGCTGCACGCAACAGAATCAGGTGGGAATAAAACTGACGGATACCGGGTTGCTGAAAACTGCTGGTGCGCCTGTGTGACTGTTCCGGATGCTGCATACAGAAGGCGATTTCAGAACCAAGCAGAACAATTACCCAGATCAGATAGATCCAGATCAGGAAGATAGGCAGTGTGGAGAGGGCGCCGTAGAGGCGTTCATAGTTTGCAACCTCGGTGACATAAAAGGCAAAACCGGTTTTGGTCCATTCAAACAGGGCACCTGCAATAAGCCCTCCAACTGCGGCATAACGGAACGGAACAGATGTGTTGGGCAGTACTGCATACAGTGTTGCCATAGCCATGGATGACATCAGCCAGGGCACAAGAAACGGTGCCTCGCTGATATAGGATGCGCCTTCTGCGACCTCCCTGATAACCGGCAGCGCTGCAAAGTAGGAGGTGATCGTAATCGAGGCACCAATCAGAATCGGGGCAAGGGTGAGGGTAGCCCAGAAGGTGATGAATTTGGAGAGCCAGGCGCGTGCACGGGTAATACGCCAGATATCATTAAAAGCTTCTTCAATCGTATTGAGCAGGGCGGTGGCAGTAAACAGCAGACCTATGACACCGAACACCGAGATGGCAGTAGTTTTATCAGCAACAGTTCCAAGGTAATCCTGTACCGCCTGCTGACTGGTAGGCAGCAGATAGTCCAGCAGTGTATCACTGACATTACCAGCCATGGCATCAAAGGCCTGGAAGCTGGTAAAGACGGAGAAGCCCAGTGCAACCATGGGCACGATGGCCAGCAGCGATGCATAGGCGAGTGCTGAGGCACGTTGAATACATTTATCCGTAATAAAACGTTCAAGCACGCGGTAGGCGAAGCGCAGGAGGTGTGTGGAATGCCGGTAGAGAGCCGGCAGGCTGGCGACATCGGCGACATCCATCTCCAGCATCCTTGAAAGTTGCCGGGTGATTGAAGGTTTGGATGATTTCGCCATCGTTACTCCTTAGGAAACCGCTGATTCATTAGTTCTATCTTAGAACGAATGAGAGGGAAGTAAAAGCAGTGAGATGGTTTTGTCGGACTGAAAGGGCTTGAGGGAGGATTATCTGTTATTTATCTTCCGGCTGCTTCATCCAGTGGTAACGGATCTCCAGTGTCGGGTCTGGGCGAATACATTGTAGCCCCAGTCGTGTTTTCGGATTCAGGGCAATCGGGGCTTTCAGGTTGGCAGTGACCCATGCCTTGTCGGCAAAGGGATTAAGCACGAGCATCCACATAATGCTTTCCTGTTCCTCAATCTCGATGCAGTTGCACAGATCTTTTGGAAGGCTGGGGCGTGGCCCCAGTCTCTCCTCATCCCAGGCGGTAATTAAAAAAGCTGCCTCAGGCTGATCGATAGACTGCAGGCAGACTATGTCACCATGCCCTTCGTAGATGAAACCGAATTCGGTTGCATCACTGAAACCCGCCAGCCCCTGCGGGAAATGAAACGCTTCATTTGTGGAAACATTTTCAGCTTTCATCGGTCTCTTCTTTGCTGCTGTCATCATATGCGGCTCCTTTAAGCCAATTCAACGCACCCGCGCTACCGGCGGACTTGTTTTCTTCCTGAATCAGATTGTAAATCTCCAGACGATGTACCGGAATTTCCGGCGGTGCCTCAATACCGATGCGTACTATATGTTCGTTCTGCACATCCTGAATGATGATACGGATGTCATCATTGATCTGGATGACTTCTCCGATCTTTCTGCGTAGTACCAGCATCTTTTAGAGGTAGTTGGTCAGGCTAAGGGATTTCAGTTGTGAAATCTGGCTATATGCAGCCTGCAACGCGATATTCGATTTCTCCAGATCGGTTACGACCGCAGCAATATCTACAGCCTCATGCGTATTTAGCTGCTGGTTCAGGTGGATTTGCATATCTTCAAAAGAGCTGCGGTAGGACTGGAAATAACTCAAGCGGCCACCCACTTCACTGGTCAGATTGATGATACCATCACCGGCGCTGGTGACTTCGCCCAGAGATGTCTGAATGGCCGCGATATCATTGGCTTGCAGAGCAGCCTGAAAGTTTTGCAATGCATTAATGCTGTTCACAAAGCCGGGCGCATCGCCACGTACATTGCTGACGACCTGTTGGGTGGTGGTCACTGAAATCAATCGGTCATCATTGCTTCCGTTGTAGGTGACAGCACCTTGTTGCAGTGCGCCGCTTACAGTCAGGCTTCCCGCAGCCTGATTTACAGTGTCGGGTATGCCATTGTAGGTGATGCTTAATTCAACACCATTACTGATCGTGACGGCATTTGCTCCAGCTGCAAGTGCTACGGGAGCAGCAAGGAGATTGGTGCCTGCTGTACCGGTGATGCCGGTTATATTTGTTCCGGTTGCATCCAGCGTAATGGCATAGCTGTCATTGACTGCATTTGGATTCAGCGATTGTGTAACAGCGGTAATTGAGGTGTTGGCCCCTGCTGTATAGACAGGGGTGCCGGCATTAAAGGCATTGCTTACAAAAGCCGGTTGATCTACTGCCGTACCTGCGAACAGCGACTGTCCATTCCATGTCTGGTTGGCATTCTCCATGAAGCGGTCAATCAGATGGCCGACTTCCACTGCAGCAGCAGCCCGATCCTGTGCAGTCAGGCCAGTGTTGGCCTGTTGTACAGCAAGTGATTCTGCCCTGATCATAATATTTTCCATGTCTGCCAGGGAAGTTTGACTGACACCAAGGCGTGACTCAGCAGTCGTGATGGCATCGATACTACCCTTTACCCCGCTCTGGGCATGGCGGATGTCCAGAGATAATTTGTACTCCAGACCAGCTTCCGCAGGTGTCTGGAAACGGGTGCCGGAGGAAACCTGAGCATTGCCTTTACTCTGAATCGCCATCTGATTCTGGATGCCTGTAAGCAGGTTGTTATATATCTGGGCGGTAGAAATTCTCATCGGATTAGTCCCATTAGCGAGTCGAGCATCTGGTTGGTGGTCGTAATGATCTTGGCTGAAGCCTCGTACCCTCGCTGAAATTTAATCATTTCTACCAGTTCTTCATCAACATTGACACCGGAGAATGCCTGACGCTGGTTAGCAAGCGACTCGGCCTCCACACTTCGGTATTGCTCCTGTTGACTGGCAACGGATACATCCGTTCCATAACTGGTAGCCATGGATGCAGTACGGTTGTGCAGGCTGAGCAGAGGGCTACCGTCAACACTGACTGCTATGTCCTGCAGGGCAACGACGGCAGTTGCACCCTGATTGTCACCTGTTGAAATCACTGATGTTAAGCTGTTGACCTGACCGGTATTGATTGCCCCTGCATTGGCTTGAATCGCTGATGAGGTTGAGATGCTGGCTGCATCACTGCCCTGGAAGAATGAGTTGATTTCGTATGCTGCCAGTACGTTACTGTTATCATCTGAGAAGGCGAATGAGCCTCCTGCTCCGGCAGTGAGGTTCAGTAGTCCGGATGCGTCAACAGCTGCGGTAAGGCCGGGGATGGCATTCAAGCTAGCCGCGATATCACTCATCGTGGTGGTTCCTGCGGTTACAGCAATAGCCGTACCGCCGACAGGCGTGGCAGCACCGGTTGCATCATACAGATGAACCTTGAAACTGCCGCTTACAATCTGGCCTGAAAAAGGTGCGGTCTGGGCCGGATCATCAAGGGCAAGAGCAGGGTTGGATGTCTGGGCAGAACTTATGGCCGTATGGCCGCCTGCAGGTGCACTGTTACTGTGGATCTGATTGACGGAGAAAACCAGGTTGGCAGCTATACTGTTCAGATCAGCGAGATAGCCATTCAGCGTATTGTCCCGCATCTCAATCAGGGCACCGATCTCTCCACCGCGATTGACGCCACGAACTACAGAGCCTGTTTCGGCGACAACAATATTGGCAAATGCGCCGGGTAGGGCTGTGCCACGGGCAAGGTGCTGAACAGATGCATCCTGAACCAGCAGGTCGCCATCAAGTGTTTGAACCAGAAATGAGTTATCACCGGTGTTGATCTGTTGAACCGGAACGATTTTGGCCAGTTGCTGAAGAGCCAGATCACGTTGATCGCGCAGATCATTGGCTGATCCAACACCGGCTGCACCGGCAGTCTCCTGTCGGTTAATCTGCTGGCTCAGTGCAGCAATACTATCCAGCAGCTGATTGGCACCAGTGATCGATTGATTGATGCTGGCATCAGCGGTGTCCTGCGCACCGGCAAGCTGCTGCTGCATATTGTTCATGTTACTGATGATTGCATCAGTTTTAGCGCGCACATTGCCCTTTTGAGCGACATCCTGAGGATTGTTGGCCAACTGTTGCCATGAAGTGAAAAACTGATCCAGCGATGATGACAAACCTGTGCTTTGCAAGCTTCCGAAAACGTTCTCTACACTGACCAGGCCACTGTTGACCGTTTGCCAGTAGCTTAATTGGGAGCCGTTATTGAGTTGAGCCTGATTGATCGCAGGGTCAATGACACGATGGATATTTTGCAGGTTAACCCCGCGTCCGAAATTCAGATCGCCAATTTTGTCCGGTGCTGCAGATCCGAGGTCTGCCACCTGCCGGGAGTAACCGGCCGTGTTTACATTGGCAATATTATGAGCGACAACATCGATAGCTTTTTGTTGAGCCTTTAGGCTGCTACCGGCGACACTCAGGGCATCGAAAATCATCTTGCAGTCCTTCTGTTATAGGTTTGTTCACTGCTAATCAGCCCCAGCTGTTGCAGAATGTTGGTTGAAACATTGTAGGCCGCAAGCATACGCATGCGGTTCTCCTGACTACCCTTGTCCACACGAAGCATGCGTTCGTAAAGGTTGCGTCGAAGAGCCTGGAATTCCGAGGCCTGTGCTCCGGCATACATATCGATAACCGATTCGAGTGTCAGCTCATCCGGGATAGCCTGTTCACCCAGTAGCTTCCTGCAATCGCGTTCAAGCAGTCCCAACTGTTGGTGGGCTGCAATTCTGCGGTCGGTCAATTGCAACACCTGCTCAGAGTTCAGGGTGCGAATAGCTTCACTCTCCTGCTGGCCTACTGTCTCCAGTTCCTGAGCAAAGAGATTCATCTTTTCGAGCAGCTGTTGTAGCTGTTGCAGTGTTGTGGGGGATAGATGCTTTAAGACCATGGGTGCTCCGCTAATGCATTGCATACGATTTGTGACGCCACTTTGCGGCTGTCTGATTTGAAAGTTCCTTTTTCCAGTGCATCACGGATCTCTTCAATGCGCTCCATACGAACGGCATCCATATCGCCCAGCATAATCTGAGCTTTTTCACGCAATGATGCGGAATCAGAGACCTGTACGGAATCGGTCGAGCCGCCGGAGGATGCCCGTTTGCCTTTGGACTTTCCGCCGGCACTGGTGCTCTGTTTGATTTCAGCAGGCCCGGTAGAACGTTCAATGCGCATGTTTACTTGCCTCCATAGTCAAATCATTTGTTGCTGCCATCTTAAGTTTATCGGCAGTACGTGAAATTTCTTGAGCCGAGGCTGGTGCCTGCATGTTGCCCTGGGCTGTTTCAAGCTGTCTGTAAATGGCATTGGCAATACCGAAAGTACTTTGTCTCGTGCTACTCTGGGCAATGGCCTCATCCATCATTGACGCATGCATGTCCTGGGCAAAACCGCTTTTCATGAAGTCCGATTTGTTTACGGTTTTTCGCATCTCTGACATCATTTGCTGAACAAAAATGGCCTCCAGCTGCAGGCTGGTTTTCCACAGGGCTTCGTCTTTATCTTTACTTGCGGCAGCTGCCGGCAACTGCGGGCCGACGGCATGAAGATGGGTCTGATCGGGAAGCTTTGCCATGGTTTGCCTGAACTTCAACCCTGCCTCTGCTGTTTGAGCAGGCTGCTTCTGCAGCTTCTCCTGCTGCAGAATACCGTCGATAACAAATTCGACGAGATCTTTCATTACATTGTCCTCAGCTCGGCATGCAGTGCACCTGCAGCCTTGATTGCCTGTAATACGGCCATCAAATCACTCGGTGTCGCGCCGACCGCATTAAGAGCGGAGACCAGCTCAGAGAGAGATACCTGTTTGGGCAGTACCACCAGCTTGGCTTTTTCTTCATCAACATCAACGGCCGTACGGTCAACCGTGGCAGTATCTCCGCCGCCAAATGCATTCGGTTGAGATACTTCAGGGCTTTCGGTTACGCTGACAGTGATATCACCATGAGCTACGGCAACGGTATCAATCCGAACCTCCTGTCCCATGACGATGGTACCTGTGCGTTCATCAACGATGACGATGGCCTGATGGTCTATTGGAATATTCAGCTGTTCCAGGTCGGCAATCAGTGCAATAGCGTTGCCCTTGGGGTTCCATACCTTGACGGTGCCGGAGTCAGTCGCACGTGCCATGCCTTCACCCAGTCTTGCATTGATTGCATTCTGCATGGTTATGGCTGTTGTGAAATCCGGGCGACGCAGGCTGAGGGTGACATGATCCTGGTCAGGGTAGAGGCCATGCGGTGCAGCTTTTTCAACACGCGCACCATTCGGAACACGGCCTGCTGTAGGATGATTCTTGGTGGTACTGCCGCCTTTGCCACTGGCTGCGAAACCACCGATGGAGAGGCCACCCTGAGCAACAGCATAGGGTTTGCCATCACCACCGAGCAGCGGCGTCACCAACAGGGTGCCGCCTCTCAGACTTTTGGCATCACCGATACTGGAGACTGTTATATCCAACTGTTGTCCCGGGCGGGCAAACGCTGGCAGCTCTGAAGTGACCATGACTGCCGCGATATTCTTGGGTTTCATCTTGTTGATGTCGGCACGTACATTGACACCGAGGCGTTCCAGCAGTGCGGTAATGCTGTTAATGGTAAACGGAGATGAGGTGCCGGAGTCTCCTGTTCCGTTGAGGCCGACAACCAGACCATAACCGATCAGTGCATTGCCACGTACGCCTTCAATGTCGGCAAGGTCCTTGATGCGCTCAGCCTGTAGTTGAACCGGCATCAGTAACATGATCGTTGCGAGAGCAGCAAATAGTGTGTGGGGTAGGGTGAGTTTCATTAGAATGGCCATATCTGTTCCAGTGTTTTCGATAACCACCCTTCATGCGCAACCGTAGCCAGTGAACCTGTACCGCCGTAGCTGATTTTGGCCTGGGCGACTTTTGCTGAAGGGATGGAGTTGTCTGATGCGATATCTATAGGTCGAATCACACCGGAGAAGCTGATCTCCTGAGGCTCCTGATTGATGGTCAGTTTACGCTTACCAACGATGTACATATTTCCGTTGGGAAAGACCTTGGTGACAACCGAGGTGACGCTGGCAGTCAGTGTGTCCGAGTTATTGGTTGAACCTGAACCATCGAAGTTTTTCGAACTTGTCAGGTCAACTGCTGTTGCGGGCTTGAAGTTAGGGTTTTTCGTGGACAGAGATGTTTCGTAGCCGAGCATGGCACTGACACCGGTTTTGCGTGCAGATGATTTACTCTGCTTGGAGCCGAGAGATCGTGTGGCTTTGGCATTCTCGGAGACCAGAACGGTAATCAGGTCGCCCACACGGGTTGCTTTCGGATCGGATAACAGGCCCATGCCACCATTTCCCCACAGGGAGCCGGTTGAGGAGTTGTCCGGCTCAGGCATATTCAGTGCTGTGTTTACATCTTTTTCAACCTGGGCATCAAGCCTGGCATCGGCTCTTGGCATACAGCCGGCCAGCAGGATGGATGCAACACTGATGAACGTGATGAGTGTCGATGGTTTCATCCCTGACCTCCGTTGATATGGACACGTACCGTGCCTCTGTTTTCAGCCGTAGCCTGAATAATCTCCTTGCTGCGCATGTTCTTGACCAGCAGGCGTTCACCCTTACTTGCCGAGCGCATGGCTTTGCCCTGGGCCCGCAGACGCAGGCGCCCAACTTCGAGTATGATCTGTACTATTTCGCCACGTTTGATAAGTGGAGGCTGTTTTACATAGGAGGCCAGAATCACATCATTCTTTGCCAGTGGACGGGTCAGACGCATGCCCAACAGGCTGCTTGTCTCTTCCCACCAATGGCCGCTATGGCCTGCAATGTCGGTACGTGTTTTTGTGATCATATCCTGTGTGAGCAAGCTGCGTGCCGGAACTGCTTTCTTCATGACGATGGCGTTGGCCCACCAGTGTACACGTACCGGAACATACCAGCGTTTTTTACCCTGTTCGGCAATAAGTGAAAAACGCTTTGGATGACCGTGCAGCCGATTGGGTAGAGACCAGCGTACGACACCTGATGTCTGTGGCCAGGTCTCTACCCGAATCAGTTCTGCTGTGGCGTCACGAACCACCAGACCATTGTCGAAAAACTTCTTGAGCGATTGCTGCATGGCTGAATCCGGTGCTGCCAGAGAAGACGTAGGCAATACGAAGGCAGGCAACAGCACGGTTAACAACAGTGCAGCAAGGCTCAAGGTTTTAGACAATGGGTGGCGAAACATGATTATCTCCTTACATTATTTGCGGTCTGTAGCATTTCATCAGCCGCCTGAATGGATTTGGAGTTCATTTCGTATGCACGCTGTCCGGCAATCAGGTTGACCATCTCTTCTACCATGCTGACATTGGACATCTCCAGCATACCCTGACCGATGGCACCGAGGCCATTCTCAGTAGGGTTTCCGATGACTGCTTCACCGGATGCATTGCTGGTCTGGAACAGGTTGGAGCCGAGATGCGTCAGGCCTGCCGGATTAATGAAATCGGCAATCTGAATCTGGCCCAGCACTGTTTGTACACCACCGGGCTGGACGGCTGATACCGTGCCGTCAGCTGAAACCTGGATGGCTTGCGCATCGGTGGGAACGGTAATGCCTGGCTGGACGGTATCCCCATTCTGGGTAACGAGCTGGCCGGTGGAGCCAATACTGAATTTACCATCGCGGGTGTAGGCGGTATCACCATTGGGCAGCTGGATCTGGAAGAATCCGCGTCCCTGAACGTTCAGATCCAGCGGGTTGTCTGTCTGCTGGAAACTGCCTTCAGTGAATATACTGTCGACTCCGGCGGTGCGTACACCCAAGCCGACCTGGATTCCGGTTGGTAGCTGCGTACCGGCAGAACTAGCCTCTGCACCGGGGGCTTTAACCTGTTGATACATCAGATCCTGGAAGTTGGCACGACCGCGCTTGAAGCCTGTGGTGTTTACGTTTGCAATATTATTGGAGATGACGTCCACATTGAGGCTTTGTGCTGTCATGCCTGTTGCGGATGTCCATAGTGCTCGCATCATAATAGACCCCTTATGCCTGAACCACGCCAACTCTGTCGCTGAGCTGGGAGGCCTGTTGATTATAATTTTCTATTACTTTCATCATTGATTCGTATTCGCGCATGGTGCTGATCATCGATGCCATCGCCAGTACCGAATTCACATTTGATTGTTCAAGTGCGCCGTGTTTCACGGCAATAGTGTTATCAGCAGCAACGATATTGTCCGGAGATGTACGAAGCAGCACGCCTTCAGCCTTCTGAATGAGGCGTGGGTCATTGACCATGGAGAGCCCAAGCTGTGTAACCGGTTGGCCGTTAACAGAAATGGCGCCGTTGGCCGTTGCGCTGACATCGCCAATCGGCAGTACAATAGCAGTGCCATTTTCATCGAGTACAGCCTGATTCCCCTGCGTTTTCAGATTGCCCTGGGCATCAACCTTGAAGTTGCCTGCACGCGTAAGAGCCTCGGTGCCATCTTCCATCTGGACGCGGAAGTATGCATCGCCCTGAATGGCGAAATCGAATTGGGCTCCAGTCTCACGAATCGCACCGGGTTGGGTGCTGGTATACTGCTTGTTGAGTGAAATGTAGGCGGCGGAAGTGCTGTCCGGTGCGCCTTCACGACCAATCTTGCTGGAAAACATGGATGAGAATGCTGATCTGTCTTCCATGTAGCCGGTGGTGTTCACATTGGCCAGGTTATTACTGATTGTATCCAGACGATTCTGAGCCATCTGACCTGCTCCACCCGAGATAAAAAAACCTAGTTGCATTATTTTCTCCTGCCTTACGTCATTGCCTGCCTTACTAATGCAAGATGTCGGCCAGCGGAGGCGTTTTAATTAATCGTTATTTTTCAGTTGTTTACAGTGTGTGTGAAGTTTCAACTTCTACAGTATGGGAACATTTTACCGCTTACCAGTGAATATTTTTCCGCTGTGTGCATGTTTGAAAGCCGGGGAAGAGAAAGGAGTAAGCATCTGTTCTCTGATGTCAGCAGCATCCACCCTGGACTACCACTTTACGAAATTCTCCAGCGTCGATGTTCGGCCAAACCCGGACTGTCAGAATAGAATGATTATGTACTTTCACCTTGTTCAAATGCCCATAAGTCAAGCCTGACCCTCTTTTTCTCTTTTCTTTGCACGAGTCCTGACTCAGTCATCCAGCCCTCGTTTATCAAACGCTCCGCATGCTCTCTGTTCCTTTTTGACCAGTTGCTTCGTGCTTTCCGGGGAGTAATTCGCTGTAAATAAGCTTGGTCATTGA
>Ga0316202_10000280_pt1 | contig 65181 bp, 48 predicted proteins | sample 3monrhotite_MG_FD_204934 | JGI IMG/M metagenome (GOLD analysis project Ga0316202, IMG submission 204934) | Microbial mat bacterial communities from mineral coupon in-situ incubated in ocean water Damariscotta River, Maine, United States -... | ecosystem: Environmental > Aquatic > Marine >...
TGCGAATATTGCAGCTCAATTTGTTCGAGCGACGCGATTTGATGAGTCTGTTTCGACCACCGGATCGTAAATTTAAACAAGAAATCAGACAGTTAGCTCTCATTTAGAACTATGAGACAGCAGTGGCTCAAACCCTAAAAACGACAGGAACTCCTTTGCGTCTTTGCGACTTAAGTGAGCATCGCGAACGAGCGCGAGAACGCTCTTCTTCTCTATCCGTATAAGCGGATATCTATTAGCCAAAAAAAATCACCTCCAAGCTGCAGTGTCTTTCTGTTTCAGGTAGCTGTTCAGACTGACAAGGTCGTGTTGTGCTTCTGGCAGTTCGACAAGTTGCGCCTGTAGCAGTGGCAGCAGGCGACTAAGGGTCGTTTCCCCTGTTTGAGCGAGGCGGTAATACATCCACACCCCTTGGCGACGATCGTCTACCAGCCCGGCATTGCGCAGGGTGGCGAGATGGCGTGAGACGGTAGATTGCGGAAGGTTGAGTGCCGCCATCAGGTCGCAAACACAGAGTTCACCTGTGGTCAGGAGTGCGAGAATGCGCAAGCGGGTTTCATCGGCTAAAGTTTTAAAGATTCTTGCGGTCTGTTTCATGGATACCAATATATTCGCATAGGCGGATATATTGTCAAGGAGAAACTCAGTCTTAGTGCCAGGAGGTGGAGATGACATGAGTAGTTGGCGGATCAAGAGCCGACACCTCACCAAGAGAGGCTGCTAAAGCAAGGGGTCATTGTTCAGATAAACAATTCGTTCATTTTAAAATAATCAAGAGATTTGCTGAACACGTGGAGTTTTATATTTGTCCTGAAGAACTACAGGCCCGACTTCCCCCGGAAGATTTTGAGTTCACATCTCTCCGAGCCAGTAAAACCCAAAACCGGGAATCACCAGACTCTCATTGAAAATATCTGGGTTCTCCCCGTGGTACAGATCGACAAGTCGACCCTTTTGCGTTCCCCAGGTTCCCAGGCTTGCAAGATCAAGTTGTTGTGGCTGGTCATTAAAGTTGGCCACGACTAAAACCCGCCCAGCCTGGTTGTTCAGGTTGTAACGTCCAAACACGAACAGATGAGGGTTTTCGACCTCCAGCAGTTCACGATTGTTGAAATCTGCGAAGGCCGCGATCTCTTTACGCACGGCGATCATCCGCTTAAGCGCGCTGAAGACCTTGTATTCGATACTACCAGAATTATTCCTGAGGGCGGCCTTGTCCCAATCGATGGACGGGCGATGAACCCAACGGCTATCCCCCATTTTTTCGGGGTCGTTCCGATAGGAGTCATCATTCAAGGTACCAAGGGCATCACCATAATAGAGTAGCGGGATACCGCCGAAGGACATGATCATGCCATGCAACAGCACGATGAGCTTGATGGCATCATCAATCGCATGATCATCGCCAAGTTCAAGCGCATACTCCAGACCGACCAATGAGGCCAGCGAACCAGAAATCCGTGCATCGCCGGTTTTATCATTCTGACCAAAAGGCAGGCCGCGAGCATGGGAGTCGTCAAACTGACCGGTGAAATAGTCGATGAGAAATTTGCGGTGATTAGCAGGCTGATAATCGCAGAGCAGAATGTCCCGATCGTCAAACCCCAGGCCGATATCATCATGACAGCGCACGTAATTCAACCAGGTGGCGCGTTCCAACTTAACCGGCAGGTTCTTAATCCCCTGGGTCAACAGCCGGGCATTCTTGGTGGCGACCGCATCCCACATCAACGCCATAAAGGTGGCGTTGTAGGCGATTTCGCACTCCTTGGCGATGACCGCATCCTCGCCAAAATATTTAATCACCTCGACCGGGGCTACGATTGCCTCGGCGATAAACAGTACGCCGGGGGCCGTGACCTGACAGCAATCCTTCAAGAGCTGCAGAATCAGGTGCGCCTCACGCTCATTCTGACAGGTGCTGCCGATTTTTTTCCACAAAAAGGCCACCGCGTCGAGACGCAAAATGTCGGCACCCTGGTTGGCCCAGAAAAGGATGATGTTGAGCATCTCAATAAACACAGCCGGGTTGCTGTAATTGAGGTCCCACTGAAAATCGTTAAAAACGGTCATCACCCAGCGCCCCATCTCTTCGTCCCAAGTGAAATTGCCGGGCGCTGTTTCAGGAAAGATCTCTGGCATGCTCTGCTCGAACATGTCGGGGATGTTACGCGTTTCAAAGGTGTAGTAATAATCTTGATAGGTCGTATTTCCAGCCTGAGCCTGTTGTGCCCAATAGTGGCGATTCGAGGTATGGTTGACCACGACATCCAGCACCAGCAAGAGGTCACGTTCCTGCATCTCAGCCGCCAGGTGGTTCAAATCTTCCAGAGTTCCGACCTGATGGTCGATCTCACGAAAATCGCTGACCGCATAGCCACCGTCGCTGCTCCCTTCCGGGCAGGGCATAATCGGCATGACATGAACCAGATTAATGCCCAACTCCTGAAAATAATTCAGCCGCTCGCGCAATCCGTTTAAATCTCCGGCAAAACCATTGCAGTAAAGGGCCATACCGACCCATTTTTGGCTGAGAAACCAGTTGTAATCTTTCTCTCTCGCCAGATCGAGCTGTCTGAGCTTTGAAGAGCGCTTGATGTACTTTTTAGCCATGGTCTCGACCAGAGATTGCGCCTGTCGATCAAAATCAGGTCGATCGCCATACAACTTTTCAAACAGCGAGTGGATCGCATAGAAGTTTGCACCCAGGCGGGTATAGAAATGACGCAGATCCTGCTGGTGAATTTCGGGTTTAATCTTATTGAGGATATCGTTCAAAAGGGAGTGGGCGACCTGTTCGTACATGCGTATCCTAGCATTGAGTGGGTTTCTGTATTTATAGCATCCGCTTACAGGTTGAAGCAAAAGCCCTAACCAATGATCTCCTGATAAAAACTCTCATCATTGATCGTGGCGCCACGCACGCCAATGATTTTACAAGCAAACTGCTGGGCAACTTGAAGGGTTTTGGTAATCGACCAGCCAGAAAGCAGGCCATGAATATAGACCGCAGTAAACGCGTCGCCGGCACCGACCGTGTCAACCAACAGCGGGACTTGCCTGGCCACAACTTCGTGGAATTCTCCTTCAGCAGTTCGCACCAGGGCCCCCGCTTCACCTCGGGTCAGAATCAACTGTTCCAGCTGGAATTCGGTCTGAAACCTTGCCATTTCCTGCCGGATGTCGCGAGCATCAAAACCGAGCAAACGAAGTTCATCCTGGTTCAACTTGACCCAGCTCGCCTGCGCGAGCCGCTCGTAAACTTTTGTCTTTTCCCACCAGGGAGAACGCAAATTAACATCCAGAAAGATCGCGGCAGCCGAGCATTGCGCCAAGGATTGAAACGCGTTGCGCGATACGCTATTTCTGAGGCTCAGGGTGCCATGATACAGAATTCCACCGCAGGTTGAAGAATCGATTTGCGCGGCATCGACAAAATCATATGCAGAGTCGGGAATGATCGTGTAACTGGGCTCGTCCTCTACCACTTTAACTGCGACTTGCCCGGTCTGATGCACAGGATCAAGCTGGATCCCTGCAGTCCCCATTCCCCATTTCCGCATGGCGGCGAGGATCTGTTGGCCGAGCTCGTCATCACCAACTCGTGAAATAAATTGCGGTCGATTCCCCAGCGCCTGTAGATGCCAGGCGACATTAAACGGTGCCCCGCCCAGAATTTGCTCCCCAGTCGGGAAGCAGTCAAAGAGCACCTCGCCAAAAACAGTGAGTGCAGAAGTAAGATTCATAAGGAAAGTTCCATTTGCACCAACTTGTCCCGAAAGTCCGAAGAAAAATGCCTGACCCCCTGCAGGATGCCGGCGGCGTAATTTCCTCCCAAGGGAGAACTCTGCTCCGTGGCCAGATAGAGGAAGTCGGTCTGACCGTTCTGCGCAGCAAGTTGCAGCGCCTGCTGCCGGACCTCGGCGCTGGCGTTGGCAACCAGGACTGAAGGGATAACACTGCCGAGGACCGCCAGGTCGTTGCCGCTGTCGCCGGCAAAAACCACTTCATCCTGCTGAAATCCAAGTTGTTGCTGCAAAAACTGGATACCGTGCAATTTTGTCGCGTGGCGCGGCAAGACATCGAGCAGCCCCGTATTTTCAAGTTCATCAATGCTCCAGACCAGGCTGGCATCCACCCCCTTATCTTTCAGGCAGCTTGCAACCCTGGATAGCACTCGCTCCTCGTCTATAGCCAAATCCAGATAATAACTGAGTTTGAAGGTACTTTGATTACTGTCCTCCTGCCGTCTGAGCTCAGTCTGTGGGCTGAGATATTTATGAATTTGCTCATGACTATGTCCCTGCCAATCGACTGCGATCTCAGCTGTATAAGCGCTCATGGCCTGCCATTTTCCGTCAATAATCTGATAAATCCGGGTGCCGACATCGGTGATGGCAAAATCAGGTTCCGGCAAGGCATACTCTTGAATCGCCTGCTTTACCAACGCTTGGTGCCGACCGGTCACGTAAACCAATTGGACCTCGGGCAAGCGACAAAACTCGCGAAACAGCTTGCGCGCAGCGGGGTGTTCGAGTTGAGGCCCATTGGGGATAAGGGTTCTATCCAGATCGGTGCACAACAGTAATCGATTAGGGCTCATCAGTTTGGTCAATCTCCCGAGGATCTTTGCAACTGCCAAAAAAGTCGTAATAATCCAAAGCTTCGAGAATGCCTTCAGCATTTGGCTTGCTGGAAAAATAGATCCGCTCGGCATCTACCAGCTGCGACAGCTCCTCATGATGGCGGTTCGCCACCACCGCCGCCAGGGGATTTCCGCGCATCATATCTTCATCCGCACCCGAACCACCAGCCACGAAAACAGCTTCCAGCGAGATACTCAAACGCTCGGCAACATAGCGTAAAGCCATCCCTTTCGAAGCGCGTAAGGGCAGAATATCCAGATATTGGCCAAAAGCCATCTGAACGTGAACCGCCTGTTCTTCCTGATGGAGAAGTTTCTTAATCTCATCAATGTCTGCGAGTTCAGGGTCGATGTAATAACTGAGTTTAAAGCGACTCTGTTCACGTTTAAGTTGAGGTTTCAAACCTGGAAAATCGGCCAGAATAATTTTGATCTGATGCGGTGACCAGCGATAATCGATGTGCCGCGCCCAGGCGATATCAGCCCTTAACTCTGAGGTATGATAAATCTCGGTTCCACCACTGGTCATCAAGACATCCGGTTCTGGAATACCCTGTTGCTTCATCAACTTGAGCGCCGAATCCAGACGACGCCCCGTCGCAATAATAAACTGGGTACTCTGTCGATGTCGGCGTAACACCTTGACCAACTGCTGCAACGAAGGGGCATCACCCACCAGATTTTGATCAAGATCACTGACGATTGCCCGGTCTCGATAGAGCGCCGAACGCCGCAGAACTGGCTTGCGTACCAGGAGTTCGGAACGCTGGGCAATCGGTTTCACCAGAGCCAGATAGCGCTGGGCATGGGCAGTCCATGAGTAGTTTTGATGGACCCCCTTTAAGCCATTTTCGCGGCACAGCTGCCACATTTTTTTGTCACCGAGCAGTTTCAATATGGCCTGCGAGATGGACGCAGGTTCCAGTGGATCAATCAAAAAACCGTTATGACAGTTGCCGAGAATATCGCGCGGACCGCCGTCTGCGGTGGCAACAATCGGCAGCCCTGAGGCTGTGGCCTCGATCAGGGTCAAACCGAAGGGTTCCGTCAGGGCCGGGTTGACGAACACGCCACCCGAGGCGGCAGCAATCCGGTAAATCTGGGGGACCTGATCGCGTTGGTGATGCTTCGGCATCACGACTTTACCATAGAGATCATAGCGGTCGATGGCGACCAGCAGTTCATGGAAAACCTCCTGAGCGCCCTCTTCAAGCTCATCGATATCCTCGCGGTTGCCAGCAATAATCATCAGGTTGGCCAGTTGCTGCAAATCCGGCGATTGGCCATAGGCCTCAATCAGAGCCACGATGTTTTTGCGCTTATCCGGCCGGGACAAGGCCAGCACAAGCGGTTTTTCCGCTTGTGCCATATTCCGGGTAAGCTCGGCGAAGAGCGCGCTGTCCAACTCCCCGCCCTGGGGTGGCATGAACTGCTGAAAATCTGTCCCGGGGGGGACAACGCGCATCTGCTCAGGTTGATAGTGGTCGTAAAGCTCGTACTGGTTTTCAATCTCCTGATGGGTACTGGTGATAACCCGCTGGGCGGTGGCGAGAGTCATCTCCTCGGCTTCAATGCGGCGACTCATGTTGAAGCGCTCTTCAATCTGTTGAGCGCTGAAGTCGCTCGCCAGAAAGCGGCTGCGCTTGACCCGCCCGAGGGAATGTCCGGTATGGATCAAGGGGATTTCAAGCAGATTCGCCAGATGGGAGCCGACATAGCCGGCATCGGCATAATGGCTATGGAGGATGTCGGGTCGCAGATTGTTCTCGCGAAAGAAATTCGCCAGATTGTCGGCAAAGGTATCCAGATGATCCCAGAGCTGTTCTTTGAAAATATAACCGTCCGGGCCTGCATTGATCCGTACGATACTCAGCTTATCCGTCAGCCTTTCAACAGGTACCGCGTAATCAGCATCGACCTCTTCGTCCAGCACGCAACGCGTGATCAGGTCGATCCGGCCAACGCCAGGCTGTTTCGCCAGGGCCTGCGCAAGTTCAACAACATACAGAGTCTGACCGCCGGTGTCGGCGTCACGCCCCAGCTCCAAATTTTTGCCGCGGATTAATCCGTGAATACTGAGCAACGCAATATATAACTCGACGGGTTTGCTGTTCATAATCTCCTCAAGACCCCTGAACCACGCAGATAGACCAACGACAGGGAAACCTGTCCTGTTTGAACAGCGGCCTTCACACAGTTGTAAAGACAACCGAACATGCCGCGGCCTCATTAAACCCTATCAAACCGGGATTGCTTTACAAGCCGAACTGCGCGCCACTATAAACTTTGACCCGGCCTCACCTTTTAGCTTTCATATCTGTCTATTTCGCTTGTCGCTTGAGTTGAAGCGATCAACAGAGCGCGATATGCTTCAACTGTTCAGCTATTTTCGCTCGAATAATGACAAGGAGGTGGCGATGTCAATCTGTGTAAGGATTTCACTTGTTTCGCTTCTGTTGCTGTTCAGTGCCTGCAGCAGTGTCTATTACGGGGCTATGGAGAAAATCGGCATTCACAAACGGGAGATTCTGGTCGATCGGGTCGCAGAGGCACGCGACAGTCAACTGGAGACCAAGGAGCAGTTTAGTTCTGCTCTAGAGCGTTTTACCGCGGTGATGAATTTCAAAGGGGGGGATCTGGAGCAAAAGTACCAGAAACTCAATGCCGAACTCGAACGGAGCGAAGACCAGGCAGATGAGGTGCGAAAACGGGTGGCCAAGGTCGAGGATGTCGCACAGGCCCTGTTTGATGAGTGGAAAGCAGAACTCAAACAATACAGCAGTAAAAGTTTACGTAGATCAAGCGAGAAACAACTCAAGCAGACCAGAAACCATTACGCCAAACTGATCGGCGCGATGAAAAAAGCCGAGGCGAAAATTGACCCGGTGCTCAATCCCCTGCGTGATCAGGTCCTGTTTCTCAAACACAACCTGAACGCCCGCGCCATCGCATCCTTAAAGTCTGAATTAGGGAGTATCGAGGCCGACGTCTCGCGGCTAATCATGGAGATGGACGCGTCGATTAAAGAAGCTGATGCCTTTATTCAGGCGTTGAAGTCGAATTAGCCTTTGGTGCAGATCATTGTTCAAGCGTCAAACAGTCGATCCAGAGCATCAAAATCAATCCTGTCTTCCGCTAGCGCACGGATCATATTAATCTTACCCGTATCCTCGGCGGTCAACTTGTAAACGTCTTCAGTAATCGCGCGATAGAGCACGCCGGTGGTGTGACTGTTAGTCCGCAGATAGGGAATCTTACTGCGGTCAAGAATCTGCTGAGCGATCGTGCCGACCTTCGCCACCCCGGGGATCAACAGACCGACGATCTTATGCCGGTGCTCGGGCATCTGGTACATGTTCGCCAGGGTGATCAGAAGTTCATCGCGACTACTGGTGACAATCAGCAGGGTATCGTCTCGCAAAAGTTCAGTGACCCGCTGAGTTGAGGGGGCGCCAATCTGCAAAAAATGGATGATCCGTTTCGATTCGCGCTTGTTCCCCTGTATCTCCAGATCGAGGATATTCGCCACCCGCCGCAGGGTCGGGTCGGCCAGAATCGGCTGGTAGTTGAAACCACCAATCAGTGCGAAAGGCTCTTTGGCAAAAGCGCGGCTCAGATAGTCGAGGGTCGTCTCGCGTTTCTCGGCGATCAGTTTGTTGACCAGCACCGCCCGGATCTCGACCCCCTCGCGCTCGAACAGCGCGCGATCCAGATGGACCGAATCGACCACGTTCCCGACCCCGCCGCCGGTTACCATCAAGACCTGAGCATCCAACATCCGTGCGACATGCGCATTGGAAAGCCCGACTACCGAGCCGACGCCGGGATGTCCGGCCCCTTCGATAATGATCAGGTCACAGTGCTTTTCAAGTGCAGCGTAGGCATCGAGAATATGTTGTTCCAGCCTTTGCGGAGCGAGCTGACCATCAATGAATCTACGCGTCGAATCCCCTTCGATCACCACCGGCGACATGTGCCGCAGATCGCGCCCCAGACCGAAGACCTGGCACATCAAAGCGGCATCCTTATCGACCCTCTGCCCGCGCAGCAGGATCGGCTTCGGACTGATCGGCTTCATAAAACCAACCCGCTTATATTTTTTCTGCGCCAGATGTAACAGGGAGAGACTAATCGTGGTCTTGCCAGCGTTCTGACCGGATGCAGCGATGAAGATCTTACGCGCCATGGAAAACTCCTGCCAGGAGGGGATGATGTTCTTGAGTCTAGCACGGTCGGCAGGAAGTGAGTCAGGCTGATTCTAATAATTTTTCTTAGATTCGTATTCAGAAAAAAATCAGATGAAGCGCCGCACGTACGACCAGGCCGCAAATTGCACCAGCGATTGCTGGTTTAACCACTGAAGCGGTTTTGGGGCCAGCAGATATCATCAGGGCGATGCCGACCAGATCGAGGGGGTTGATCATGAGTCCGGCCAGCCGGTTGATGTCGACAATGCCGAGGCTGCCTTCCTGGACCAGCTGCATGCTGACCCCGAGCATCGCCGTGCCACCGGCCATGAATTTAGTCACGATCGGCAAGACGGCACCTGAGGAGAGGCCGAACAGCTGAAATAGCGGAGTCGTCAGGGTTTCGATCAAACCAATAACGCCGCAGAACTTGATCAGGTTGACGACAAAGATCGCGATCAGAATGATTGGTACCGACTTCAACACGATCTCAACCGCTTCCTGACCGCCAGCGATCAACAGGTTGACCGTGCTGGTTTTGGTATCGCGCTTGATCTCCAGCGATTCGGTGATCAGATCGGCATCCAGCGAGCGGGTGAAAATGTAGTAGGTGGTACTGGCGGCAATCAGTCCGCCGATGACCGAGGTCAGCATGACCCCGCCGACATTCAAGCCGATGGCCGCCATGGGGAAGACGACATTGGCCTGTGACATGGCAAAGACCATGGCCAAGGTCGCGGCTATCCTACGACGCGAGGTGCCATTTATCTCCATCAGCCTGAGGGAGGCGATCGGTGCGGCAAAACCGACAAACATGAGCTGCAGAGCGGCGAACACTCCCGTACCGGGAATCCCAAGACGATTGAGCGCCGGCGCCAGGATTTTCGACACGCCAGCGACGATCCCCCGCGCTTCGAGCAGCTTCATCAACGCCATCATGATGACCAAAACCGGCAGCAGCACATAAAGCGCCAGATCGACGGTACTTTTCCCCGACTCTAAAATCAGTTGCATCATCTGTTGCACTGGAATTCCTAAAGGGATTAAACCGGAAGCAGAGAATCCGTAAAGAGGGAAGACGACTTCTACTGGACAGGACGATGGAAAGAAAGAGGAAAAAGGGTTTGGTCGGCCGAACGAAGCGACAATTCCACTGGATGCTAAGCTCTCGCCTATTTCAGTCCTTTAACCGTCGAGGAGACGACAATCTGCCTCGCCGTCGCATAGAGTTCGTGATTTTTCTCGATATCCTTGATCGGGTAAAGATAGTTAACCATGAAACCGAACGACTGCGCCAGACCCTTGTCCGACAGGTCGCCGAGCCAGTTGACCCGCTCAATGCGTGCGCCATTGCCAAGGTGGAAGCGCTCCACCGGATCGATGGGTTGACCGTCGGCGCGGGTGGTGTGGAAATAGTGGTAGAGCAACCTCTCCAGCAGTGGCCGCACAAACTCGCAAGAGGTCCGGTTCTGATGCCAGTCAGACCGCTCGAGGAGCGAAACAAGATCACCGGCAAAACCCATTTCCTCTTCGCCAAGCAGACTGGCCAACTCTTCACTCGACATCCCCTTTAACCAGCGGGAGAAGCCGGGAATCGGCGAAAGAGTGGAGAAGGTTTTGATCCCAGGCAACTCGGCTTTAAGGGTTTCGACCACCCGTTTGATCAGGAAATTACCGAAGCTGATCCCCTGCAATCCCTGTTGGGCGTTGGAGATCGAATAGAAGATTGCAGTATCGGCCTCATCCAGCGCCACGCTGGGGGTCGATTCGTCGAGTAAAGTCTGAACACTGTCGGAGAGCCCGGCGGTTAAGGCGACCTCGACAAAGATCAGCGGCTCACCCGGCATATTGGGATGGAAGAAGGCGTAGCAGCGGCGATCAAGATGCAGGCGATGACGCAGATCTTGCCAGGAATGAATTTCGTGCACCGCTTCGTAGGTGACCAACTTCTCCAGCAGGGCCGCCGGGGATTGCCAGTCGATCTGACGCATCTCGAGCAGACCGACATCAAACCAGGTGGCCAGCAGGCGGCGGATCTCCTTGTCGAGAGTCACCAATTCAGGGTCGATTTTGGCAAAACCGATCAGATCCTTGCGCAGATCGACCAGAAACTTGATCCCCTGCGGCAGGGTGTTGAACTGGTGCAGCAGTTTAAGCCGCGGTGTAATCATCAGGTCGCGAAGTTGCTCCTCGAGCGGACCACAGTCGGCATCCGCACTTTCCAGATAGCGCGAACACTGGGCGCGCAACGCCTGGCGATCCGGACCAAATTCGCGAGCCAACAAGCACAGAAACCGTTTGCGCCCCTCGCTGGAGAGACTCTGATAGAGGCCGCCGATCTGCATCGCATGCTTGCGCGCCGAGACCTCGCCACCACGCGCTTCAAGCCATTTTTGAAACTGGCGACGCAGCAGCTCTTCATCCCCCTTGGCAAGATCCGGGCTGATCTTATGATTCCGGTCGCCAAGTAGACTCCCGGCGAGGCTTGACCAACCACGACCGATCGATTTCAGACTGTTTTTAAACATTGCGGACCCTTTTTTAGCTTACATCAACAAAAAATCGCAGTGTCCGGGAACATCCTCTGCTCAGGGAGTATTCGCCCCTTAAACCTCGACCTTTTTTGCAGCGATAATCTCCTGCACCAGCTCCAGTCCCGATTTATTACAGGGCGGCAGATCGGCAGCGGTTGTGCCGAGCGGCGTGGTACGTTCTCCCCAGCTCAGCAGATGCGCACTCCAGGTGAGGCCACCACCGAAGGCGGGCATCAGCAGACGGGCCCCAGGCCTGACACGACCCTCTTCCAGCGCCTCCACCAGGGCCATAGGTGCCGTTGCGGCCGACATATTGCCGTAGCGTTGAATATTAATATAGACTTTCTCCTCGCTGGCGCCCATCCGCTTAGCCAGCGCGTCGATGATACGCAGATTTGCCTGATGGGGCACGATCAGGTCGATATCCTCTTTGACCAGGCCCTCTTTCTCAAGGACCTTATCGCAGGCCTTGCTCATCCCAACGACGGCGCGTTTGAAGATCTCCTGGCCGTTGAAGTTCCATTTGGTATCCCCGAAGACCAGACCCTGGTTCGCATATTTCGTTCCCCAGCCGGTAACATCGAGGATATCGCGGTTCTTACCGTAACAACCGAGAGATTCGGCAACGACCCCCGATTTCTGGTCACTCGCCTCAAGCAAGAAAGCGGCTGCGCCATCGCCGAACAGAACCGCGACATCGCGATCGGACCAGTCCATCAGCACCGAAGTGACCTCGGCACCGATCACTAGCGCATTCCGGACGGAACCGGTCTTGATAAGGGCGGTGGCCACACTTAGAGCATACATACCACTAGTACAGGCGGTATTCAGATCCATACAGGCGGCATTGTCGGCAGCCAACAACTGCTGAACACGAGAGGAGGCATTCGGCACAATCTGGTCGAAGGTGCAGCTGCCAAAGATTATCAGATCGACATCCAACGCCGTTTTCCCGGCGGTGGCCAACGCCCGCTCGCAAGCAATATGGGCCAGGTCACTGACCGGAACATGCGAGATACGCCGCTCTTCCATGCCAGTCCGGCTTCGAATCCAGGCATCATCGGTGTCGAGAAAAGTGGAGAGATCGGCATTGGTCAGAATGGCGGGTGGGGCGCACTTACCCCAGCCGGTGATATCTGCGTAGAGCATAGGCTATCTCCTCAATGGTCTAGAAATGCGAGTATCCCCTCGAAATATCAGAAGATAAACATATATCAACCGTGAAAGATTACGATTTAAATGATAAACAAGCAACCCTGGAAAAACCGACAAACCGCCTCGCACAAGCAACCCGTTCGTAACGCATTTAAATTTTCCGCGTAACTCGCTTGACAAATATATAGAATTCCATATTATAGGCGTTATGCTAAATTCGCATAACGCTAATCCTGAAGCTAACTCCGATGTCACAGGTGTCATTTTTGCCGGTGGCAAGAGTGCCCGTATGGGGCGCGACAAAGCGGCCATGTGCATTGATAGCCAATCACTTTTTCAACGGGTTTCCCTTGCTCTGGGCCAGGTCTGTAGACAGCTTCAGATTGCTGGCGAGCGGCCCGATCTGGCTTCGGCCGAGATCCAGGCTTTCGCTGACACTCACCCCGGTTCAGCCCTCGGCGGTCTGCACAACGCACTGAGCAATACCACAACCGAATGGATACTGGTGCTCCCTTGCGACCTCCCCTATCCATCGCCTCAGCTGCTGCAAGTCCTGCTTGCACAACGCAATGGGGTGCAGGCGGTTATTCCTCGCACCTGCTACGGCGCTGAACCCTTGATTGCTTGTTACCATCGCTCGATTCTCCCGCTAGTCGAAAAACTGATCACCCAAGGCAAACTGCGCCTGACCGAGCTGCTCGACCGCCTGCAGGTCTGCTATCTGGGTGAACCGGATCTCCCCGCCGGCTGGCGGCGTGCCCTGACCAATCTGAACCGCCCGCAAGATTTGGAGCGCCTGCAGTCCCCCCCTCCGGTCGTCACCCTGGTCGCACGCAGCGGCACCGGCAAGACCACCCTGCTGGTCAAACTGATCGCCGAGCTGACCGCTCGCGGCTGGACGGTCGGCGCGCTCAAGCATGATGCGCACAAATTCGAGATCGACCATGAGGGGAAAGACAGCTGGAAGATGGCTGCGGCCGGCGCAGCAGTTACCGCCATCAGTTCGCCAGCCAAGACCGCACTCATTCAGCGCCATGAACTTGAGCCTCAGTTTGATCAACTGCTGCAGCTTTTTATCGGTAAGGTCGATATCTTACTGACCGAAGGCTTTAAACGGAGCAGCCTGCCCAAAATTGAGGCACATCGCACTGAACTGGCGCAGCCGCTTTTCTGCCGTGGCGAGTTTGATGATCCAAGCCTGATTGCAGTTGCCAGCAACGCTTCTCTGCAGTTGGATGTCCCCTGCTTCGACCTGAATGACCCCCTTAAGCTGGTGGAGTTCATCGAGGAACGGTTCTTGAAATGAACAGGATTAAGGTGCGCACCAAGGTCTGGCTTGAAGTCGATGGCGAACCGCTGATCGGGTCGGGTCGTGAACGCTTGCTGTTGGCTATTGAACAGAGTGGTTCTCTGAACGCCGCAGCCTCTGAATTAGGGATTTCATACCGCAAAGCCTGGTCTCAACTGCGCCAGATGGAGCTGCACGCACCCTTCGCCCTGGTTGAACGTTCTCAAGGCGGCAAAGGGGGCGGATCGACCCACCTGACGCCTGAGGCCAAGGCGTTGCTGGAACGATTTGCACGACTCAAGTCAGGTCTGAATGAATTGATTGACGAGAAATTTGCTGCGGAGAAACCGGAATGAGAATCCTCCGACTGTGCTTGATCATGATCCTGCTCCCATCTCTGGCTCAGGCCACCGAGCTGTCGATCTTTGCCGCTTCGTCGCTGACCGAAGCTCTACAAGATGTGGCACAGGCTTACCAGACCAGATATCCCTCCGACCATATTGTGCTGCACTTCGCTGGCAGTCAGTCGCTGGCGACCCAGATTGAACAGGGGGCACCCGCCGATCTGTTCATTTCCGCCAATACGACCGCGATGACCAGACTGCAGCAGAAAGGGCTGGTGGAGAAGCCACGGCCGCTGTTGCACAACCGCCTGATTCTGGCCGCCCAACCTGAGTTGAAAAAGCGGCTCTCTTCGATCAAAGATCTGTCGCAGGAGAACCTGTTGCTAGTGATCGGTAACCCGCAGGTGCCCGTCGGCCGCTACACCCTTCAGCTCTTCGCCAACCTTTCAACCGACCCAGCCTACGGCGCTGAATTGATCTCAAAGATCGAGAAAAATATCGTCAGCGAAGAGAACATGGTCAAAACGATTGTCGCCAAGCTGCTGCTCGGAGAAGTGGATGCTGGTATCGTCTACCAAAGTGATCTGCACAGCGCGACAGCCAAAAAACTGCTGGCCATCCCCCTCCCTGCTGAGCACAACCCCATGGCAACCTACCCGGTTGCCAAAACTGTCGAGCGCCGAGCCGACTGCGACAAACTCTTTGCCTTTCTGTTCAGCCCAGAAGCACAACAACTCTTCAAAGCTCGTGGCTTCTTAAATGGAGCTGCAGAGTGAACCGGCCACGCCTCTTTAGCTTGGTGCTGGCAGCAGCCGGTCTGCTACTGGCCTTGCTGATTCTGTTGCCGATCATCGCCCTGCTGTTAGCCGGCAGTCCCGGGACGCTCTTGCCTCTGATGCTGCGGAGCGAGGTTCAGCAAGCCCTGTGGATCACCCTGCTCTCGTCACTCTTGGCTCTGCCTCCGATCTTCCTGCTGGGTCTGCCTGCGGCCTATGGGCTGTCACGCATCAACGGCAAACTGCGGCGCATCCTCGAAACCCTGCTTGAACTGCCGATGGTGATGCCGCCGATTGTCGCCGGTCTGGCTCTACTACTCGCTTTCGGCCGTCGCGGCCTGGTTGGTGGCCTGCTGGCCGACATCGGTCTGCGCATCCCCTTTAGTCTGCTGGCGGTGGTGATTGCGATTCTGTTTGTTGTGACCCCCTACTTTGTACGGCGCTGCACCCTGCTGTTCGACGGCGTCAACCCCAAGCTCGAAGATGCTGCCCTGCTGCTCGGCGCTTCCCCTTTTCAGGCCTTCATGCGGATCTCGCTGCCGCTGGTGCGCCGTGGTCTGGCGGCCGAAGCGATCATGGCCATCGCCCAGGGGATCGGCCTGTTCGGCACGATTATCCTCTTTGCTGGCAATCTGCCCGGCCACACCCAAACCCTCTCTCTAGCGATCTATACCGCTTTTGAATCCGACCCACAGCAGGCGTTCAGCCTCGGTGCCCTGCTGTTGCTCATCTCGCTGCTGCTGCTGACCGCCGTCAAATGGATCGCACCTCAGGAGGCAGTGCAATGAGTGGCCTTGAGTGCCGGGTCCAATATCCCCTGGCTCAGTATGAACTGGTGGTCGACCTGTCGGTCAAACCCGGAGTGACAGTGCTGCTCGGTCCGAATGGCGCAGGCAAGAGCAGTCTGCTGCGCCTGCTCGCCGGTCTGTCCAAACCCCGCGCCGGGCGGATCAAACTGGGCCACCGGCTGCTGTTCGATGCCCATAAAAAAATCGACCTCCCCCCTGAGCAGCGCCGTATCGGTATGGTTTTTCAGGATCTGGCCCTCTTCCCGCACCTGAGTGTCCGACAAAACACCGCCTTCGGTCTCAGTTTGCGGCGAGTCGCAAAAGCCAAGATCAATCTTCACGTCGACGCCATGCTCGACAAACTGGGGATCAGTCAGCTTGCCGAACGCAGCGTTACCACTTTATCGGGCGGCGAGAGACAGAAGGTCGCGTTGGCGCGGACCCTGATTACCGACCCGGAACTGCTGCTGCTCGATGAGCCGACCGCCGCTCTCGATCCTGCAGCGCGCGGAGCAATCAGACGCTGGTTACACGCGATCCTTGGCGAGTTGCAGATCCCGACCCTGCTGGTGACCCATGATGCCGAAGAGGTCGCCTGGTTTCGCAAGCGGGTTGCGGTCATCGAAAAGGGACAAATCGTCCAGCGCGGCAGCTATCACCAGCTGTTGCGGGAACCGCAGAGTGATTTTGTCGCACGCTTCGCTGGCATCAACCTGATCAATGGTGAACTCCGCGAACAAGGGAATGAAAAAACCTTTATCAGTAGCGGCGGATCACAACTCCAAGGTATCTTTGACGGTGTCCTGCCTGGACCCGCGACCCTGGCTGTCGCACCCTGGGAGGTAGCTCTCTTTACCGTTCCGCCGGGAGGCAGCCCACAAAACGTTATCCCCGGCCGGGTCATTGAGCGGATTGTTCTGGGCGACCGGGTCCGGGTCACCTTGCTTGCTGCAGAAAAACTGGTGGCTGAGATCAGCCTGAACGCCTGGCTGCAGATGGGGGAGTTTGGCGAAGGGACTGAGCTTTATGCCGTATTTAAAACCCGTGAAGCACGCGTGATGAATACCTAAACGGTGAGGCGTGAGGCGTTGGGAATATATTCAAACAATCAAGGAACCACTGACATAAACCAAGGAGAATTCATTATGTCCGCAACGATAGTCGCAACCTGCATCAGTAAAAATAAAGGGGAGCGCAAGACCCAGGTCGACCAGGTCGAGCTGCGTCAGGAGCACGGCATCATCGGGGATGCTCACGCCGGTGACTGGCACCGCCAGATCAGCCTGCTCGCCATTGAGAGCATCGCCAAGATGCAGGCGATGGGGCTGGATGTTGACAGTGGCGACTTTGCCGAGAACCTCACCACCAAGGGGATTGATCTGGTCACTCTCCCGATCGGCACGCGGCTTAAGGTTGGTGAGACCCTGCTGGAAGTGACCCAGATCGGCAAGGAATGTCACAATCGCTGTGCCATTTACGAGCAGGCTGGTGACTGCGTGATGCCAAAAGAAGGGATCTTCGCCCGCGTGATCGAGGGCGGAATCATCAAACCTGAAGATGAAGTTACCCGCCTCGGCGACCAGGGATAAAACCATGCTCAGCTACGATGAAGCGCTAAAACTGGTCCTCGATAACTGCTCGCCCCTTCCTGCGATCGAAAAACCGCTGGATGAAGCGGGGGGCCTGGTACTGGCCGAATCGATTGCCGCACGCTGGGACATGCCACCAGCGGACAATTCGGCAATGGACGGTTTTGCCTTCGCCTTTAACAGCTGGGCACCCGACAAACCCCTGCAGGTGGTGGGCCACAGCTATGCCGGTCACCCTTTAAAAGAGGCAGTCACGCCAGGGTCCGCTATCCGCATCATGACAGGGGCCCCTCTGCCAGCTGGATGTGACACGGTTATCCCCCTTGAAGATGTCGATGAAAATGGCGACTCAATCCTGCTGAAAGAGGGGTGCAAACCACTCCAGCATGTGCGCTTTGCCGCTGAAGAATTCCAAAAAGGTGATCTGCTGCTGCATGCCGGAACCAGCCTGTTTTCTGGGGAGATTGGACTGCTGGCGGCGGCCGGGTTTGCCAGGGTTCCTGTCCACCCGGCTCCCCGAGTCGCGATCCTCTCAACCGGCGACGAACTGGTCGAGCTCGGCGAACAACCGGGCCCGGGCCAGATCGTCAACTCGAATCTGCACCTGCTTGCGGCCCGCCTGCGCGAAACCGGCGCTGAGGTGATCCCCCTCGGGATTGCACTGGATGATGACGCTGACCTCAATCAACGCCTGCGTGCCGGCCTGCAGGCGGATCTGCTCTTGACCAGCGGCGGCGTTTCGGTCGGCGACAAAGATCAGGTTCAGGACGCCTTCGGTCGTCATGGTTTCAAAAAGATCTTCTGGAAGGTCGCAATCAAGCCCGGCAAGCCAGTGCTCTTCGGCAAGATCGGTACGCAGCCGGTTTTCGGTCTTCCTGGCAACCCAGCGTCATCGGCAGCCACTTGCGAACTCTTCGTCATCCCGGCCCTCCGCCGCTTGGCGGGTCACAAAGATCCATTACCGCCACGGCTTAAGGTCCAGCTGGCTGCACCGCTTAAAGCGGGCGGCAAGCGACAGTCCTTCCTCTGGGGTAGCCTGCAGGCTAACTCCGAAGGCTATCGGTTCACCCCTTCAAACCGTCAAGGCTCGGGGCAGAATCGATCGCTGCAAGGAGCCTGCGCCTTGTTACCCGTCGCAGCAGACTCTCCCGATCTCAAAACAGGAGATCAGGTCGAGGTGCTCTTGCTGCGCCTACCTGCGGGGCATAACGTATACTGATTGCAGACGCGTTGTTTTTTTCTGTTTTCCATTGTATCTTGTTGAATCCCAGCCTGAAACTGGTTGGTCAGATCATAAAAAACTGAATTTTCCCCTGAACGGGGAGCATACTTTACAAGGAGAAATAACATGTTCGGACTCGGCACACAGGAGCTTCTGATTATTCTGGTTCTGGTGATGATTGTCTTCGGTGCAGGTAAACTGCCACAGGTCGGCGGCGCACTCGGCAAAGGTCTGCGTAATTTCAAAAAAGGGATGGGCGACGCTACCGAAGATATTGAGGAAGCCGACGTGGCCGAGATCGAAAAAAAAGTCGATAAGGACGAGAAAAAAGAGAGCTGATCTCAGTTTAATATAAGTTTGTAAAAAGGAGCGGCTATCTCAGTCGCTCCTTTTTTATTGCAACCTTCGAATACAGTGTCACAATGCTCAGCGTAGACCCACAGTCCCTATGGCGGCGTTGATTCTAGCCATGTCTTCGCCACTCACTTTCTGGCTACAGAGGATGAAGCGCTTCAACCCGGCAGGAAGATCGGGGAAGCTGATGCTGATCATGTCAGCGGCCTTAAATTCGGGACTTGTCTGCATCAGATAATCGTAGTCATCCTGATCAATAAACATCAGGTCCGCTCTTTTGAAAGCCACTTTTTTCGCGACTTGGACAGGCGAGACCAATGCGCGATCAACCTTCCCTGCAAAAGTTTTGATCATGCCATCTAATTCTGAGCCGTAGGATACGCCATCAGCGACGGCAAGGACGAGCGACGGGTCAGACATGACAGCCTGAATACTCTCATGCCGACGTATCGCCGCAACCGAGCTTGGGGAGGTTAAAACGACATGGGGGCGATCCTGATGAATAGGGAGAGAGTATCGAGCATAGGCTTCGCGCGCGGGAATTTTATACCAGCCGAATGAACAGATCGGTTCATCGTTGCCCTGCAGCTCCTGGAAAATTCGCTTGGGGGGCATAATATCAAATATCGCTTTGATGTGAGCCAGGTCAAAAATTCGCTGGGTCTTCTCAAGCAAAAAACCCTTTTGGACTCCACTCTCGACATAGGAATAGGGAGGTTTATCACGAAAGACAACCCGCAAGGGTTCTGCGGCATGAACCGCAGAGCCAGCAAGCAGAATAGAGAATGCACCAATAACCGTTGTAACCAATATAGGCTTTGTCAGTCCGACAATGAAACTCGTTTGAATAAAATTCATCATTTAACGCCCTCCTCAGTGGCCAAACACACGCAATATCTCGGTGGGATCGCGCCCTAATCACTCATCAAAGCGTTTCTGCGTCTTGCAGAAGCATATGGACATTCCACGCCAGTTGATGCAAAGCAAAGGGCTTATGGATAAATCCATCCACCAGGTCTTTCGTAAGCAGTTCCAAAACGCGGGGATCCTGTTTGAATCCTGAGGTTAGCAGTACCTTGGCTCCAGGAGCAGCTGCCTTGATCTGATCTAAGGCATCGAGTCCCGACATGACAGGCATATTCATATCCAGAATTATCAGGCGTATCTCTGTACCTCGTTGCCGGGCGAGGTCTATCCCCTCTGCGCCATTTCCTGCAATCAGCACCTTAAAGCCACAGTTGGTCAGAATTTGCTCGCAGTTTTCCTGCAACGAGATCTCATCATCAACCAGCAGAATGAGACCTGAGTTAATCGGGAGTGAATTATTACTCTCAGCAGGGAGCTCAAGGGAGCCAGAAGCAGGTAGTTGTGCGGCAGGTAAGAGGATATGAAAGGTGCTTCCCTGGCCCGGTGTGGAATCGATGGCCAGGTTGCCATTCTGCTGTTTCAGAATCGAATAGACCATCGACAGCCCCAGTCCGCTGCCGATCCCCTGCTGCTTGGTAGTAAAGAACGGAGTAAAGATATGCTGTAATGTCGCAGCATCCATTCCGACACCGGCGTCCATAACCGAAAGCCGCCAACAGAAACCAATATCTGGGGTAGAAGCTAAAGGTTGCGAACAAGTCTTTGTATCCACTCGCGCCAGGGAAATCCGCAGTTCCCCCCCCCATGTCGCTCCCTCTTCACGCATTATGGTCATGGCATGACAGGCATTGATGCAGAGATTGAGCAAAACCTGCTCCATCTGCACCATATCTGCATTAACCATAGCGGATTCATCAGGCAATTCCACCCGCAGTTCAATCGACTTATCCTGACTGCTTTGCAGCAGTTTACCGACATGAGTAACGACCTCTCTGAGATCGATACGGGCAAGGTTGACCTCTTGCTTCATGGAGAGGATCAGCAGTTGTCGGATCAATTCGGCGGCCCTGGTCCCCGAATCACAGATGGTCGAAATATGTTTTTCAATTTTGGCTGGCTGTTCCAGTTGTTCCCTTTTCATGAGCAGTCGAAGCATCTCAGCCGACCCGATAATGGCACCCAGAATATTATTGAAATCATGCGAGATACCACCGACCAGCAGGCCCACCACTTCCATCTTCTGCGCTTGCAGCAATTGCTCGTTCGTCTGCTGCTGCTGATCTAGGCTCGACTGCAATTCCAAGGTCATCTGTTTGAAACGACTTGCGAGTCGGCCAATTTCATCATCGCCGGAGACCGGGATTGGGATCATCAGATTATCGATAGAGATACGGGCAACAGACTCTTCGACTTTTCGTAAGGGGGTGACTATAGTACGGCGCAGCACGAGATAAAGAGTTGCCGATAACCCGAAACAAAGCAGGAATGCTACGGCGACAAACTGGATCAAGCGACGCTCAAGTTTTAACCTGAGGGGGGCGTCTTCGGCATAAACAGTAACGACACCCAGGGGGGTTGAGTCCTTTGTAATCGTTTCACTTGCACTCAGATAGCGACGGCCCAGTAAGTGTAGATCTTGCTCGTGATCAGGTGTGGCGAAAACGGTTGCCGAACCGCGCGTCTTAATCTGTCCGGCGATAAATCGCCCTTCGTCAGTCCGCAGGACAATGGCACGGATATTCTCATCAAGGGCTTCCGAATCGATAATACGCCCGATTTCAGAGTCATCAAGGTTCCACAAAGGGCTGGTCAAGGAATGACAAAGACGACTCGTCGTCAACGTGATACGCGTTCTCAAGCTATGAGAAATATCCGTTTTTTCGAGCTGGTAACTGACCAGACCCCAGCCTGCCATAAACAGAAAGGAAACCGCGAAAACAGCGCAGAATATTCGGGTGGAAATGTTCAGTTTCACGAGGAATCCATAAGTTTATGATGTCTCTACGTAAGAAACCAGAGGCTGCGGCTAAACTCTTGTTACCTATCTAAATATTTAGTAATTGCTAACATAAATCCTAATCGATATTCACATATCGTCAATCGCTCAATTAAAATTAAGACGAGAGCAAGGTTAAAAAAATCAGGCAAATCTAGATGAGTTCAGCCCAAAACATGTGGCCATTTAAGGGAACAGAGAGTCGTGACAGCAGGTAAAAGTTAACCACCAATCCCCTGCATCTTGCGCCGCCGGGTCGGAACGACATGCTCTTCCGCGATGTGATGGCGTTCGGGTTTGATCTGCACGGCTCCGCGTAACAGCTGGACCAAATCATCATCGCTGCAACCCTGACGCAACGGCGTACGCAAATCGATCTCGTCTTCGCAAAAGAGACAAGGGCGTAAAAACCCGTCCGAGGTCAAGCGCAGACGATTACACTCACCACAAAAGTGATCCGACACGGCAGGGATCACCCCAACGACTCCCTTGGCCCCCTCAAACTGATAGAGTCTGGCGGGTCCGTCCGCGCCTTTGCGCTCGATCTCTTTAAGCGGAGCAATAGAGCGCAGAATTTCAGAGATTTCGGCCGCTGGAAATCGGCTTTCGGGAGGATAGTCAAGGCCTCCACTGACCGGCATAAACTCGATAAAGCGCACCTGCCAGTCGTGCTCAAAGGTTAAGCGAGCAAAATCAGCAATTTCGGCGGAATTAACCCCGCGGATTGGAACCATATTCAGCTTGAGCGGCCAGAGACCTGCGACCTCGGCTGCGCAAATCCCTTCAAGCACCCTATCTAGTCCCGGCCGGCGAGTGATCTGCTCGAAGAGCTCAGGGTTCAAGGTGTCGAGGCTGACATTGACGCGTTGCAGCCCAACCCTTTTGAGTTCGGCGGCCTTGTCGGCCAACAGCAGTCCATTACTGGTCAGGGTCAATTCCGGGTTCTGAGGCAATTGACAGAGCTGCTCCACGAAAGAGATTAGCCCCTTGCGCACCAAAGGCTCGCCACCGGTCAAACGGATTTTGCGCACCCCCTGTTCAACCGCCACCCGCGCAATGCGAAAGAGCTCCTCAAAGGAGAGCACCTGACCATGACCGACCGAAGGAACACCTTCTTCAGGCATGCAGTATCTGCAGCGCAGGTTGCAACGATCTGTCACCGAAATCCGCAGGTAATCAATTTTTCTATTAAAGGTATCGCGCAAGAGAAAAGCACCTCTGAAGCTTGAAGTTTACGGAGATTCAGAATACTCTCTCCGCCGCTGACAGACAAGGGATTTGGCAGGTTTTTAGCCCCCGACGGGGTTGTACGTCATTGAAATATCGTGTTAACCTGCAAATCTTTTCAACACGACCAGATCAAGAATACTGGAGCAAAAGATGAGTAAAGCACTAGGACTTATTTCGGGTGGCCTTGACAGCACCCTGGCAGCGATGACACTGATGCGTCAGGGGATTGAAGTTACCGGTATCTCATTCGTGACTCCGTTTTTCGGCGCTGGCAAAGCCAAAATTGCCGCCGAAAAGATCGGCTTCCCGTTGATCGTGCGTGAGATCAGCGAAATTCACCTGCAGATGGTCAAACAGCCCAAGTACGGTTATGGGCGTAACATGAACCCCTGCATCGATTGCCACGCGATGATGTTCCGCCTGGCGGGTGAAATCATGGAGAAGGAAGGCTTCGACTTTCTGTTTTCCGGTGAGGTGCTCGGCCAAAGACCGATGAGCCAGAACGCCAACGCCCTGCGCAGCGTTGCCAAACATTGCGATTATAACGACAAGGTTCTCCGCCCGCTGTCGGCCAAACTGCTGCCGATCACGCCCATGGAAGAATCCGGGCGGGTTGATCGCGAGCAGTTGCTCGACATCCAGGGTCGCTCGCGTAAGCCCCAGCAAGCATTGGCGGTGGAATGGGGATACCTCGATTACCCTTCGAGCGGCGGCGGCTGTCTCCTGACTGAATCCGGCTTCTCTGATCGCCTGCGCGACCTGATTGAGCACGACCCTCAGACGAGCGTCAACGATGTCGAGCTCCTCAAGGTCGGTCGCCAGTTCCGCCTGTCTGATAAGTGCAAACTGGTGCTCGGGCGCAATCAGGCAGATAACGAGGCGATGAGCCAATTCATCGAAGTGAATCATACCCAACTGCGCTGCGCCAACCATAGCGGCCCCTCGGGTTTGCTCTGCGGAGAGATCGGCACGACAGACCTTAAGCTCGCAGCGGCAATTGTCGCGAGTTACGGTAAGGGGAAGGATGAAACCGAGGTCGAGATCCTCTGCATCCGCGGAAGTGATCAAAAAAGCCTGCAGGTTGCTCCACTGGCACGTGAAGAATCGTTGAAACTATTGCTTTAAGAGATCAATTCAACCTCTCAATGTTTGGAGTCGGCACCCCCTTCGGGGGGGGGCCGACCTCTAGACAAAAATCTGAATCACTGACAGCACAACCAGAGAGTATGCCAGCCGATCACGAGAGAGATATCGCCGTCTTATTATTGTTTTTTATTAAAATAATGTTATTGTTAAAGGCTGAAGAATGGAGGGAAAATGACGACAACGCACCAAGGGTTCCGAGCGACACTTGGTCTTGAATCGCCAAGAGGAATTACCCCTCATGACACATCTGAAAACTGGATCTTCTGTACAATTCGCTCAGGAGTATCTTAGGCTTAAAACCCTGTGTGGCACTCCCATGCCACCCGCTCTGTTTCTTCCCCTGGCCATAAATATCGCTCAAGTGCTAGGCGATTTGCACCAACAGAACAGGATCCACAAAGGACTTTCCCCCGACAGGATTTTTTTCAACCCCCAGACTTATGCGGCAACATTCAGCCCGCCTAAAACAACCCAGCATATCGGCGAAACAGAGTCTCCGAGCAATACCCAAAGCCGCCCTGAAGACTCCCTGGCCTATATCTCACCTGAGCAAACCGGTCGTACGAATCAGGCGATCGACTTTCGTAGCGACTTATATTCGCTCGGGATCATCCTCTATCAGCTACTCACAGGCAAACTCCCTTTTCAAGCCGATGACGCGATTGGATGGGTCCACTGCCATATCGCTCGAATGCCCCAATCTCCGTCAATAATCTACCCGTCAGTCCCAGCGACACTGTCAGACCTCGTTATGAAGCTCCTCTCTAAAAAAGCGGAGGAACGTTATCAAACAGCCTCAGCGCTTCGTTCAGACTTGAGCAGGTGCCTCAAAGAGGTGACAGCCACCGGTGAAGTGAATGCATTCCCTCTGGGAGAGGACGATATCCCGGCTCAGATCCTGCTGCCGGCACACCTCTACGGGCGCGAGGAGAGCATCGAAACGCTGCTGGCCAGTTTTGAGCGGGTTTCTCTGCATGGACACCCTGAAATGCTGGTGATTGACGGCTACTCCGGAGTCGGTAAGACCTCGCTAGTTCGCGAACTCTATGAACTGGTCGCACGCAAACAGGGACAATTTATTGCCGGAAAGTTCGATCAGTATAAACGCAACATCCCCTATTTGACCTTTGCTGACGCCTTTCGAGAACTGATCAGACAGATTCTGGCCGGCAGCCAGGATCAGATCAATCACTGGCGCGGACAACTACAGCAAACGCTGGGCAAGAATGCACAACTGATCATCGATATCATTCCCCGGCTCGAACTGATCATGGGACCACAAACTCCGGTTGAGCCTCTGCCGCCGCAAGAAGCGCAGCATAGATTTACCAAGGTGTTCCAGCAGTTCATTACCGTTTTCGCCACCAAAGACCATTCGCTGGCAATCTTTCTCGACGACCTTCAGTGGGCCGATCCGGCCAGTCTCAAGCTGCTCGAAGAGATCATCGCCACCCCTGAAACCAGGTTTCTGCTGGTGATCGGAGCCTACCGGGACAACGAAGTCGACCCGGTCCACCCTTTGATGCTGATGCTGGACAGAATTCGCAAAACCTCTGTCAGGTTGCAGACTCTGAGCCTCTCGCCCCTCTCCCTCAGTCACCTCGGCCAGATGATGGGCGCCATTTTTCATGCCACGCAGAGGCAACTTGAGCCCTTGACTGACCTGGTTTACCAGAAAACTGCGGGCAACCCATTTTTCATTATCCAGTTTCTGAAATCCTTACACAGTGAGGGGCTGGTCACTTTCGATGACCAGAGACGACTTTGGCGCTGGGATATTCAGCAGATTCAGGCTCAAGACTACACCGAAAATGTTGTCGATCTTATGACGGCAAAACTCAAAAAACTCGATGCAAACACCCAGGAGGTCTTAAGCCTGGCCGCCTGTATCGGTAACCGATTCGCCCCGGACATCCTGACGGCCATCAGAGGGCCTGAAACGCCAAGCCTCTGCGCACCGCTCGAGGAAGCCCTCCAAGACGGGTTGATCGTGCTGCGCCCAGACGGAGCCTACCGATTTATTCATGATCGCATACAGCAGGCCGCTTACTCCCTGATCTCAAGGTCGAAACAGCCAGCAGTTCATCTGCGTATCGGACGGCTCTTGCTCGAACACTCGGCTACGTCTGAGCCAGAAGAACAACTCTTCGATATCCTCCATCAGCTCAACCTTGGGGGATCTCTTCTGACCGAGCGCCAGGAAAAATATCAGCTGGCTAGACTGAATTTGCGGGCGGGGAAAAAAGCCAAAAAAGCGATCGCCTACAACGCAGCGCGTGATTACTTCAACCAGGGAGCCCAGCAGCTGGACGACAATAGCTGGTCAACCGAGTACGCGATGACCTTTGAGTTGTTCAAGGAGCTGGCGGAGGCCGAATCGTTAAACAGCAATTATACTGCAGCGAAGCAGCTGATCGACCTGCTCTTAAGCCTGGCAAAAACAACCTTGGAAAAAGCGGAACTCTATAACACCCTGATCGTGCAAGACACCCTGCTGGCAAACTACCAGGAAGCGATCCAGTCTGGTCGCGAAGCCCTGCGCCTGCTCGGCATTATCGTGCCGGGCACCAACCTGCAGGAGGAGTTGACGACCCTGTTGGCGAGCAACCAACAGATCCTTGGAGATCGGCCGATCGCTTCATTGATTGACGCAGCAGAGATGTCAGATCCCGGCAAAATTGCCAGCCTGGAGCTCTTGTCGAATATGGTCGTACCGGCTCGCTATACAAACAGTCGACTGTTTGCCCTGATTTCGGTCCTCAATGTCAATCTTTCACTGCGCTTCGGTCTGACAGCCAAATCAACTGTCGGCTACACCGCCTACGGGATGGTGCTGAACTCTGAGATGGGCCAGTACCAGGAAGCTCTGGAATTTGGAGAGCTCTCACTCCGCCTGAGCGAGCGCTTCAATGCCCCCGCCCAGAAGTGTCAGGCTTGCTTTATGCTCGGCCACTACCTGAATCACTGGGTCAGGCCGCTGGCCATGGCAGATGCTCTCCTGGAGGAGGGTGCCGCCGCGGGGCTGGCGTCCGGGGAGATGCAGTGGACAGGTTATATCTTCGCGTATAAATTATTTCAGCCTTTCTATCGCGGAGTCCAACCCGAACAGATTCTGGCAGAGATCCCCAAGCTGCTGCTCTTCACCCGCAAAACCAAAAATCAATGGGCAACAGATACCCTGCTGGGCCTGCAACTCGCCCTGGGATTCCTTTGCAAAACAGGACAAACTGATACCGCCGCTGAAGAGCACTTTTATTCCTCCTGCGACCAACACCGCAGTTTTGGCGCTAAAGGCCGCTACCTTGTCTTGAAAATGCAAATTCTCTTCCTCTACGGACAAGAGCAAGAGGCCCTGGCGATGGCTCCACAGGCTCAGGAGCTGCTCGGATTTTTTTCTAGTTCAATTTCAGTGGCAGCCTATTTTTTCTACCATTCCCTGATTCTAGCAGCAGCTTGTGCGCAAGCGAACGACGCGCAGAAAAATGATTACCTGGCAAGGATCCAGAGCAATCAACAGCAGATGAAAATCTGGGCGGATAACTGCGCTGAGAACTTTGCCCATCAATACCTGCTGGTGGAAGCCGAACTTTCACGGATTGCAGGCCAAGAGTTGGAGAGTGAAAGACTCTTCCAGCAAGCGATTGATAGTGCGCAACAGAACGGCCTGATCCATGACGAAGGCCTCGCCTATGAACTGGCTTCACGATTCTACTGGCAACGGGGCTTCAAACTGATCTCAGACAGCTACCTGCGCGCAGCCCGTAATTGCTATCAGCAATGGGGAGCCAGCGGAAAAGTTCGGCAACTCGATCAGTTATTCCCTGCACTGGTAAAACGTAGAAACTCAGATATCGATCTATCGAACAGCCAGTTTGACGCGATTGCGGTCATTAAAGCCTCGCAAGCCATATCCGATAAAATCCTGCTGGACGATCTGCTCGACACCCTGATGCGGATCCTGCTGGAAAATGCTGGCGCAAACAGAGGCTGCCTGATTTTACCTGAAGATAACGAACTGAAAATTGCCGTAACCGCGCAGGTTTCCGAACGGGAGATTCAGGTTCAACAGCAAGGGGAGAGCTTAAGCAGCGGATCAGTCCCGCTCTCCCTGATAAACTACGTTCAAAGAACCCGCGAAAACATTATTCTTGACGATACCACGGGACAGGGGCTCTTTACCGACGACCCCTATTTACGCCAAGCCAAACCGGAATCGGTATTATGCATGCCGATTTTGCGTCAATCTAATCTGCTCGGTCTGCTCTACCTCGAAAATAATCTTGCCCGGGGGATCTTTACCCCGGAGAGGGTCAAGGTTCTGGAACTCCTGTCGTCGCAAGCTGCCATCTCACTGGAGAATGCCATTCTCTATCGAGAACAAGGCCGGGCAGAAGAGGCTCTCTGGATCTCCAATGAAAAATACCGGGCAATCTTCGAAAACAGCGGGACTGCGCTGGGAATTATCGAAGAAGATACGACTCTCTCAATCTGCAACCAGGAGTTTCTAAAACTGGCAGGCGCACGTAAATCGGATGTTGAGGGGCACTTAAAATGGAGCGACTTTGTTGCCAATGCCGATGATCTGCGCAGGATGCAGGAGTACCATCAACTCAGGCGCATCGACCCCACTTCCGCGCCGAAAACTTACGAATTCAAACTGCGGACCCAGAACGATAGGCTGAAAGATATCATCGTCTCAGTCACAAATATTCCCGGCACCACCCAAACGCTGGCATCTCTCCTCGATATTACAGAACGAAAGCAGGCTGAAGAGAAGGTTGTCATGATGGCAACGATTATCGACCAAGCGGCAGAGGGGATCATTCTGACCGATAAAAACTGGGTCATTCAATACACAAATCCGGCATTTTTGCGGATGACCGGCTACAGCCATGACGAAATCATCGGTCAGCGCACCAACCTGTTAAAAAGCGAAGCGCACGACGAAAACTTTTATCGGAATATCCGTGACACTATCCTCAGAGGCGATATCTGGTCGGGCCGCATCATCAATAAGAAGAAGGATGGCACCCCTTACGAGGTCGATGCGACCGGCTCGCCGGTGCGTGACGATGCCGGGGAAATTGTCAATTTTGTCGGAATTCAACGTGACATCACCAAGGAGATCATTCTCGAGACCCAGCTCCGTCAATCACAGAAAATGGAGGCCATCGGCGCCCTGGCTGGAGGCATCGCCCACGATTTCAACAATATTCTGGCAGCTATTCTGGGCTACGCACAGCTCATGTCGAACAAACTGCCGAACGACAGCAACCTGCAACGATACCTGGAACAGATCCTTGGAGCCAGCCACCGGGCAACCGATCTGGTGAAACAGATCCTCACTTACAGCCGTCAGACTAAGCCTGAGCGCAAACCGGTTCAACTCGACCAGCTGGCCCGCGAGGTTCTCAAGTTAATTCGGGCTTCGATCCCAACTTCGATCGCCATTATGCCACGTATAACAATTGATCCTGAAGATGCGGTGTCTCTCGCCGATGAGACCCAAATTCACCAGGTATTGATGAACCTGTGCTCCAACGCAGCGCATGCCATGCGCTCGAGCGGCGGGCTTCTGACCCTGAGTCTGAGTTCAGTGGTCGCCGATGCTGAAACAGCCATTCTTTTCCCCGACCTCCCCCTGGCAACCTATATCAAATTGCGGGTTGCTGACACCGGCCATGGCATCGAACCCGAAAGTCTGGAACGGATATTTGATCCCTACTTCACCACCAAGAGCGTGGGCGAAGGGACGGGTCTGGGGCTCTCGGTCGTCCAGGGGATACTGGAGGGCCATGGAGGGCGGATCAGCGTCGACAGTGAACCAGGGATAGGAACCAGCTTTACCTTGCTATTGCCCAAGCTTGAGATCAAATGTCTTACGACTCTTGATCAGGAAAGAAGATCTACCCGTGGTACGGAGCAGATCCTGTTTGTCGATGACGAGGAGAACTTGACGGCCCTGGGCCAGGAGATGCTCGAAGAACTCGGTTATCAGGTCACCGCTACAACCAGCAGCCTTGAAGCGATTGAAATCTTCGCTGCTTCTCCGGACAGGTTTAATCTGGTAATCACAGACCGAACCATGCCAGAGCTTGGCGGCGAACAGCTTGCAATAAAAGTTCGGGAGCTCAACCCAAGGGTTCCGATTATTCTCTGCACCGGATTTTCAGGCGATCTGGCACTCTTCCGGAAGATTAATTCAGGGATCGATGAAATTATCTTAAAACCCTACACCATCGAACAGATATCATCGCAAACACGCGAACTTATCGATCGGAATCGAAACGGCACCGAGTAACACAACTGACACATTGGGTTGAACCTTTGAACAGAGCTAAAGACCGGGGCGAGTCCAACGTAAGGAACTCCACAGATGTTTAACGGATTACACACAAGACTTTTGCTGGTGGTGGGGACAATGATCCTTCTCACCACCGTCGGCATTGCTTTTTTTGCCCAACTTGAGATGGAAACAAGCGTCTTCAAAGCCGAGGATCGTCACGCTCAAGACCTTTTGCATACCGCTTTACTGAATGTCGAAAATGAATACGAAAGCCTCCTTTTTCACAAAAAAAAGACCCTCGAAAGGCGTAAGCAGGGGTTAAATGATGTGATTGACCTGGCGTTTACACCGGTTACTGACGCTTACGCCAGGTTCAAAAGCGGCGAACTGTCCGAAAATGAAGCCAAAGGTCTGGCCATTCGCACCCTGAGAAACTTTCGCTACGACAAGGGCGTCGGCTACCTCTGGATTAATGACCTCGCCAAACCACTTCCCCATATCATCATGCACCCTATTCTTCCTCAGTTGGAAGGCCAAGAGCTGGATGACCCGAAGTATTTTACCGCCCTCGGTCTGCAGCAACACGCCCTGGGAGCTATGGCTGAGGTTGCCGGTAAAAACGGCAGCGGGTTCGTTGACTATCTCTGGCCGAAACCGGTGCCGGGAGGGCTAACCTCCGATCAGCCCAAAATCGCCTACGTTCAATTGTTTAAGCCCTGGGGCTGGATCATCGGTACCGGAGTCTATGTCGATGATATTGATAAAGAGGTCGAAGAGCGTAAACAAGCGATCATTACAGAGCTGGGGAAAACCTTCGCCAAGGTCCGGGTTGCCGATTCAGGCTATCTCTTCATCTTCAGCGGCGCTAAAGAGATGCTGGTCAACCCGAACTTCACCGGGCACAAACTTACGACCCTGATGAACCCTGTGACCGGCCACCTGATGTTTGACGATCTGGTTACGGCGGCCCAAACCCCGAAAACTCCGATGAAATACCTGTGGGACAAACCAGGCCATAAAGGGGATTTCCATTTCAAAAAAAGTGCCTATGTCTCCTACTTCGAACCGCTCGACTGGTACATCGGCTCCTCGGTCTATGTCGATGAAATCGCTCAACCCGCACGGATTTTGAGAGCAAAAATCTTCTCTCTTTCGCTGTTTTTCTTAATAACAGGGTTATTCGTGTCTATTATCCTGGCGCGCAACCTGGCCTTGCCGCTTCAAAAATTAACCCGGGTGGCAAAAGAGATTGAAAGAGAAGGAGTCGACGCTAACATACAGATCCCGATCAGTGGTACGACCGAAACCCGGCAGCTGGGAGAAGTGCTGGGAAACATGGTCCGATCCATGCGGCAGGCGATTCAAGAGAAGGATGAGGCACTCTACGTTTTAGCCGACATTTATCAGGAACTGGCTGCGAGCAACACCAAGCTTGCAGCCGAGATGACAGAGCGAGAACAAGCCGAAACGGCATTACAAAAAGCCCATGATGAATTAGAAACACGCGTAGAAGAACGGACGAATGAATTAGCGAGGTCCAACAACCTGCTGCTCTCAGAGGTTGAAGTGAGAAAACAGGCCCAACAGGAAACGGAACGCGCCAACCAGGCCAAGTCCGATTTTCTGGCCAACATCAGCCATGAGATCCGTACCCCGTTAAATGCCATAACCGGATTCTCGGCCCTTCTCTCTGCCGCAGTATCAGACCCGACCCAGAGAAACTATCTCGAGGCGATAAAATCCTCCGGGAAGGCGTTGCTGGTTCTCATCAACGACATTCTCGACCTGTCAAAAATTGAGGCAGGGATGATGACGATCTGTATCGAACCGGTTGATCTTAGACGACTGTTCAATGAAATTGAACAGATCTTCTGCATAAAGGCCAATGACAACACGCTTCTATTCAACATTGAAATTGATGACAAATTCCCACGCGCGCTGATGCTTGACGAAGTCCGACTGCGGCAGGTTCTGCTCAATCTGGTCGGCAATGCGGTCAAGTTCACCGAGGTCGGCACCATTACGCTTTCGGCTAAACATTTTTATTGCGACCCGTCACAGGGGCTGATCGATCTGACTCTCTGCGTAACAGACACCGGGATCGGCATTGCCGAAGAGGACCGCACCAGGATATTTGATTCGTTTCAGCAACTTGAGGGACAAAAAGGGAGCAAACAGGGCGGGACTGGATTGGGCCTGGCCATCAGTAAGAGACTCGTAGAAATGATGAACGGCGAAATCTCCGTCACAGGGAAAACCGGTACCGGAAGCACTTTTCAAACTCGACTCAAAGGTGTGAAGATCGCAGCCACAGAGAGTGGATCCGCCCAAGCCGGTGCAAAAGTATTTGAGAGAGAAAGAGTGAGCAACAAAGAATCAGTGCTCCCCGAGACAGCCATTACAGAAACAAGCTATAATCTCATTCAGAAACCAGCCGAGCTGCTATTGGCATTGAAGACTGAAGCGCTCCCATTTTTAAGTAGCCTGAAAGGGGCGATCATTATTTCCAAGATCATAGAGTTCGAAAGTATTGTCAGATCACTAGGGGAAGAACACCAGGTCGATGCGCTCCTCGATTTTGCAGCGGGATTATCAGACCATCGACAAAATATCGATGTGACCGGCATGAAGAGAAAACTAAATCAGTTTCCAACGCTCGCCAACCAACTCATGACCGCTTTGGAAAATAGACATGCATAAAAGACAAAGCCCCCTGATCCTGATTGTTGACGATAACCCGACCAATCTCCAGGTTCTCGGCAAACTTCTCGCGGAACAGGGGTACGAACTCAGTATCGCCCAAAGTGGGCAGGAAGCGCTGGATTTTGTCGCGGAGACCGAGCCTGAACTGATCCTGCTGGACATTATGATGCCTGGCATGGATGGCTACGCTGTCTGTCGTCAACTGAAAAAAAATGCCGGAACAAAACACATCCCGATCATTTTTCTGACGGCAAAAATTGAATCGGCTGACATCATCAAAGCTTTTGAACTGGGTGCCGCTGACTATGTCACCAAGCCTTTCAACGCAGCTGAGCTGCTCGCACGCGTCAATGTCCATGTCGAACTCAACACGCTCCGCGGGATACTGCCGGTCTGTTCATCGTGCAAAAAAATCCGTGATGACGAAGGGATCTGGAATCAAATCGAAGAATACATCGAAAGCCACTCAAAGGCGTTGTTCAGCCACAGCCTTTGTCCGACCTGTATGGATTCGATGTATGGGGAGCATGAATGGTATCAAAAGAAATTCAAGACCAAACAGAAGAATCCATCCTGACTACAAGGTTGTGAAAGACCAGACCGCGCTCTCGGTAACACCACCACGGCTGTCGACCGAGCGGACCTTCCAATAATAGGTGGCACCTGATTGAAGATTGCCATTATATGGGTATTCAACGGTTGGCTGGACCGAAGCTGGCGAAGCACTTCCACCGCCGCCGCAAGAAACCTGGACCAGCGCCAGAACAAAAAATAATAACATTAACCACCTTTGCCTGCGTCTAGGCCCGAACAAGCCAAACAAGAGACCGCTCCCCGCAAACAAAAATATCGCCTGTGGTATTGCCGCTATGAGCGGCGTGCTATCTGAAAAATCACCATGGGCGGTAATTAAAAGGTAGTCTGTCACAACATCCCCATCCAGATCGGCGCCGCGCTTCCAACTGAAAACAAACGAGCGAGGAACATCAATCGCCCCATCGACCGGCAGTTGCAGCACAGGTGTCGGCGGCGGGCTATTCCCAAACCCGTTGAGTTGCAGACCCTGAGTTCCTCTTGGGTCATTACTATGAATCGACAAGACCGATGAATATGAACTACCCAGTGCCGTAGGTGAAAAAGACAGGCCGACTATGCAACTCGCACCACCGACAAGAGGCTGCCCAGAACAGGGATCACTGCTAATTGAGAAAACAGGATCAAGTACGCTGTCATCAACGAATATGTTTGACAACGTATTGCTTCCACCATTTTTCAATATCAGCGACAAGATGCGGATGTCCAATGGCGCAACGCTTGCGAAATCAATAATTCCGTCAGTTGAAGGTGCTGTCGGATCAGAGATCACAAGAGCCGGATCAGTATTCGGCAACAATAAATTATAGGCTGCCGCGACATCCAAAAGGCCACTTCCATAAACGTCGTCATCACCCTGAGCACCCAAATCCACAGCAGACTGCATCAAAGCCGCTTCCAAATTCGCCATTGATCTTGTCGGAAAAGCATCCCGCAACAGTGCCAACGCCCCTGCAACCTGAGGGGCGGAGAATGAGGTGCCATCGACTATGGTATAGCCAGACAACAGATCAGCGCTACTAATCGACATGCCGGGGGCAACCAGGCTGGGGAAGACCTCACCCGGAGTATCACAGGGAGAAGGTCCACGTGCACTGAAGTACGCCACATTGCGATTGATATCGACGGCACCGACAGCAAGGATACCGCTCATATTTCCCGGCGGGATGCTGCTGCCAGGAAGAGGGCCGGTATTGCCGGCGGAGAAGACGACCGCAACCCCTGCTAGACGAAGGTTAGCCAATGCCACCTGATAATCAGTTAACTCTGCGCCTGTCAAACATTGGTTCTCAAGATTATCGAATCCCCAAGAATTGTTGATGATATCAGCCCCGTCATCTGTCAGCGGATCACTATCAGGATCAAGTACCCATTCGAGAGCTAAAATAATTTTGGCGCTTTTAGCACCCTTCGCAAAATCAAGATCATCTGGGGCAGGGAAAATCTTAGCTGCGATCCACTGTGCCCCCGGGGCCACTCCGATCGAACTACCGCTAGCGTTGCCACCGACCAAAACGCCCATCACCGCGGTTCCATGACCCTCACTCCGGGGGTCTGGGTTAAACGGGTCGTATGGCAGAGTACTACTGCTATAAGGATCAAACCAGCTATTGGATCCACCGCGCCAGTTACCACTCAAATCGGGGTGGTTAACATCGACCCCGGTATCGAGGCTGGCGACTACCACCCCGGTCCCATCAAATCCCTGCGCCCAGAGTTGCGGCGCACCGATCATATTGATATTCCATTCGACACTCGCAGCGGCTGCTGACATCACAACCGGACGAGGGACGGTCTGATCGACGCTGATCAGTTCGACTCCGGGCCAACTTTGCAGCTGCGCGATCAAAGCTGGGCTGGCTGAAAAAGCGAGGCCGTTGATCAACCAGAGTGATTGAGGGTCGGTGACCCCTTGCTGGCGTAAAAAACCAATTAAGGCCGCCTGACTCTGCCGTGCCTGCTGCTTGAGATCGCCGACCAGGGTTCGGCGTGCACTCTTGCGCGACAGCCCCTGCACCCGGGCGCGGGCATCCATGCTTTTCAACCGCACAATGACCGCTACCGGTTCAATCGCGGTTGTCATAACCGATTGTAACCGCGCCGTTAACGGGGCCGACCAGAGCGACAAAGGTGCAAGCAGCAGAACACATGTGAACCAGCAGACCAGACGTATCATTTTTAAAACCTTCTATTCCACCACGAGATGCTGCAGCCGCAGGTCACCCAGAACCAGGGTCGCAAGATCTCCTGCCTTAATCAGCTTGCCGGTGTTACTGAACAGGACAAAATAGGTCTTCCCCGGTTTAGGGCTTTGGGTAATCTGACGCATCGGCCCGAGCTTGGCCATCACCGGAACCGAAAAAACCTTACCACTGGCTTCGTGGAGCAGATAGACATCTTTTCTGCGGTCGAGCAGACTGGCGGCACGCTCGGCATCAGTCACCTTGTAACGTAGATCGAGCATGGTTTCGTTGGCCGTCAATCGCAGCGCGACAGGCACAATCCCCAGATCGCTCCCTTTGATCGCTTGAGTCACCTGCGCTGGCTTCTTGACTCCGGCAGAGCAAGCCACTAACAACATCAAGCCGGTCAGAATTAATAATTTTTGCATCTCATTACCTCTTTTTGAAAAAAACAGGGGCCGGGGAAATATCCCGAACCCCTGTTGTCAGAGTTTAACCGATTCTAAGAACAAATGCAGCAGCTACTCAATACTAAATGGCTCTACCAGGGTGGTTTTGCCCAAACTCTGCGCATTCGCATCAAAAGCCTCCAGCTTCAACAAGACCTGTGTCTCGCCCTGCAGCGTCGGATCGATCTGCCAGGCGTATTGATCTCCCGTCAGATTCTGTGCCAGTGGCAACCAGCTCGCCCCCTGATCGAGGGAATAGGTCAGGCTGAAACTTGACGCATCGACCAACGACTGCCAGAGGATCGTGTAGCCGCTGGCAATAGTCAGAACCTCACCGCTGGCTGGACCCTGTAACTGCATAGAGGGAGGGGTAACCGGGGTTGCACTCGCTGAAGCGGCTACAGCTGTGTTAACAAAACCAGCACTCGCCGGAACTGCGGCGGGCAGGATACTGAATACCGCATCGCTGGTATCCATGACCAGCACTTCGCCTTTGGCATTGTAGAGGACGACTCCCACCCTGACATCGGTCGCAGCAGCCATCACGCTGGGGAGCGCCCAGCTGTAACTGCTCAGATTACCGTCGACCGCAGCAATAAATTGCCAGGGAGTGCCAGCGGACAACTGATACCAGAGCCCGACGCGGGAGACTGCGCTGGCGGTGACCAGGTCACTCCAATTGATGTTATAGGGATCATCAACCAGAGAGCCGACAGTTAAAGACTGACCGCCATTAGGCTGTTGCAGGGTCACCGAATCTCTAACCTGCAGCCCGAGAACAGACTGAGCGGTCTCCAGCATCGTTCCACTGCCGTCGAAGGAGGTTACGGCGATCTGGGCATTGCCACGCAGATTCAAATCCGCTGGCACCTCCCAGAGAGCTTCTTTTTTGCTTGTGCCCGTCACAATCGAAACCCAGGGGGAACCGGTCCCAAGGCGATAGGCAACGTTGAATGTTGTTGCAGCGACTGGGGCAGCCCAACGCACCTCATAGTGCTCGCCCGCTGGCAGCACATCAGCTGACGCAGGAGACAAAATGGACAAGTTGGCGAAGCTGCTGAATACCGGAACAACCCAGCGATCGGTACTGAGAGTCAGACTGCATCCGGTTAACGAAGGACAGGTATCAGCCAGCAGAGTGCCGCTGGCACCTGGATCTCCATCGTAAACCTGCCAGGCGGTCAAGCTGTCATTTCCACTCGAATTGCTAACCAGAGTCACTTCGGTGCCGGGCAGATAGGTCTGATCACAACTTGTGCCGCAACTGATTCCGCCGGGAGAGCTGCTCAGCTCGATCTGATTAGCACTACTAGCCGGTGTTGCAACATGCAGATTGACACTCGGGGTACCGACGCTCATAAAGGCCAGCATTCCCTGGCTGCCGCGACTCGAATCACTAACTCCGAGGCGACGGTCAAACAGCGTCAGATATTGTTCTTGTCCGACACCGGGAGCGGTAAACCGCACATCCAGGGTCTTACCCGCAGGCAGATCGACACTCGCCTGAATTCTGGGGGTGTCATAGGGGTTACCATCTTCGGCCAGGATCTCGAGGGCCACCCCCGGCAAGACCGGGACCCGGCCACGCAGACCGGCGTTGAGCAAGCGGAGCAGAATCTGGTCGCCTGCTGTCAAGGTCGCAGGAGTGACGGCCGAGGTGTAGGGGCTGCCGTTCAGCAGAAAATAATCAGGGTAATAGCCTGCACTCATGGTCGACGGATAGGCCGCGGTACCGTAGCTGAAATCGGCAACCGCACGATGCTGCGCGACATCAACCTCACTGAACAGGTAGGTCAGAGCCTGCGCGTAGGTTTTACCCGCGTAGACCTGACCGGCGACGGCATCAGCCGACAGGGCGCCGTAGAGTCCCATGGAAACCTGGACTCCCGGATGGGTACCGCTCTGATAGAGATAGGTTCCTGCGGCGATACTCGGATAGACATAAGTCACCTCTCCGCCTGCAACTGTCGCTTCTGCGGTGAAAGAGCGCACCCGGCCAGCAAAAGGGCCACCGCTAAAGAACACCGGGGTCGGAGTCAGACTGTTCTGACCCGGGATCACCAGCGAAGTCGGTTCAGGCAGGTCATTGTGCAGATGGATCGTCAGGCTACTTCCGGGGGTCACCACCAGCGGTGGTCCAGGAACAGTTACCGGGCCGGAGACCGTAGTGAAGTCACCAGGATAAAGCGCGTAGCCCCACATGGGGACCGCTGCCGCGCCCGGCAAATCGATCGTGGTTTGGGCAGCGCGCAACCAGTATTCTTCCGCGCTGACGGAAGCAGAGATTCCCAAAATCAGCAGTAGAGATAGTGACAGGGAGCAGACAGTTATTCGATAAATAGTGGTCATGACTTCATCCTCCCTTAGGTCACATGCCCGGTGCGTTGACAATCATGATGGTCATCAGCCCGCCGGGGAAAATATCATTATTGGTCATCTCTTTTTCATTGTGCGAGTGCCACATAAAAGCATATCCCGCGTTGGGGTTGTTCCCCCCCTCACCTGGCGGGAGCGAACCTTCAGCCGCGAGAAATGGGCTGCCGCTGTAAAAACCACCGAAGGTCAACTGTTGTGCATTAGGCAACACCACCGGTAGCGGCTTGCCATGGTCGACACAATATTCACGGGTGTTGACATCAAAACCATCGGCATCAATCGTTGTCGCCGGAGTGGGACCCGATTCACAGATACCGACTTCGGTACCAGAATGACCGTACATGTCCCAGCCCAGCTCAGCGCCAGTCCAGCTCCAGATCCCCTCATATGAGCCACCGGGGGCCACGTTCTGGGTAAAATCGGAAACCGCCAGATCGGGCACCGTCCCCATCTCACTCGCCTGTCGAGAAGCACCGGCGGTTGTCTGGAGCAGGTAACCATCACGGGCAATCAGGTCAAAGTTGTTACCATGGGTATGAAAAGGATGATGATCGCGGCCACCACCAACCCAACGCGCTAACAGCCGCTTGCCGACCTCAATGCTCGGCATCGCGTTATAGGGCTGGTTCGGCAACCAGGTCACATTATTCGCCGCCATGGTATCTGGAGCGTTGCGACCATTGATAAACCAGAGCACCGGATGAAAGCCGGTGGTTGCGACCGGGTCGGTGCCGATCTCAACCGCATGATGGATCTCGGGATCCATTTCGCTGAGCAGAAAGAGGAACTCATCGTCATAAGCGGTTCGCGCATCGCCATAGGCGGTCGGCACCGCAGCATCAAAACCAGTGGGGCGCACGACAATCGCGCCGATCAAACCCATCTCAACCTGGAGATCACTGTTGGTGCCGCTGTAATAGCCGAAGGTTCCGGGCCGGTCGGCGACAAAGCTATAGACCGCCTCAGTCGCACTGGCAGCCGGTGCTTCGCGGGTTATCTGACCTGCCACCCCACCGCTCGCTTGCACCTTGAAGCCGGGGATCAGCAGCGAGGTGTTCTGCGGCAGCCGGTTACTCAAGCGGATGGTCACGGTATTCCCCTGCTGCACAATCAAGGTCGGGCCGGGATACTGAGGCCGCTGCCCCGCGACGCCATATCCCCAGAAAAAGACATCATCACCATCGGCGGCACTGATTTGTCCACTGCTGGCAGTAAAGTTAAAATTGGTTCCGCTGAGACCCTGAATCGCGGCCCACCCCGTTGCGGGGACAAGGCTCAGCAACAGCGTAAGCAGAATCAGGCAGGAGTCCTCTAACTGTCGTTTTATATAGATCATATGCATCCTCCTAAAATCTTGCGTACGGCTACTGAATCTGAATCTCGGTCATCATGCCGCCATAGTCCTGGCCATCGTTACTCAGGTGGTCAAGGTTGGTGGCATAAACGAAGTACTTCTCGCCGGCCGTCGTCCCGGCAGTGTCGATGATGACATCGACCGACTCTCCCCCCCCGATCGTTATCGAATTGGTCATATAAGGTTCTTTCAGTTGGCGCGAGCCCTGACCCACAACCTGCATCTTCAGGCCGAAGATCCCGATGGTGTGGAACGAGGTCGTCGACAGACTGGAAATCCGGATCAACATGCGGTCGCCAGCGGTCGGTGTCATTAAAGTCGAAACCGGGCTGGAGGTAGAATGATTGTGTAGGGGCAAATCGCCGAGCGGCTTGACGGTGTCGGGATAACCACGGCCGTTAAACATCGGGTATTTGTCGTCCATATTGGCAAAAGGGAGAGTCTGAATATTAAAGCTGGCATCATGAAAGGTCGGGTCGAAGGCCGCCAACTGCAAGGGGTAATCGACATCGTAACCGGTGGAACCGTCTCCATCGTTATAGGCGAACTTGGTGTAAAATTTCCCGCTACTTACAGGGTACTCAAATGAGGTTCCGTCCTGAGCGGTTGTGACATAGAGGTTCCCCAGCATCCCCATCTGCATATGCTCTGCGGCCTCAACATGACAGTGGTACATGAAGGTACCGGGGTCAACGACGTGATAGTAATAGGTCAATGAAGATCCCATATTGATCGAGATCGAAGCATCCGGCACGCCATCGAAGACCGCCGAGGCGTTGGGAAATCCGTGCCAGTGGACAGTGTGTGGATCGAAGAGGTCCGGACGGCGGTTCATGCCGACATTGGTCAGGGTCAGATAGACATCATCCCCCTGCTTGAGCTTGATGGTCGGCGCCGGAAAAACAGCACCTTCCATGAAGACATTCAAGACCTGTGAGTTGGGGGTACCGGTCGCATTGGCAAAACCGAACATATACTGTTCACGACCATCGGCCATGTTCACCAGCCCATCACCCGCCGCGAGGTGGAGGCAAACCTGGGTGTCGCTGACAGGAGCGGTAATTTCACTGTCATCAGCCCGGATCATGCCGTCCCCGTTGCTATCGATAAAGGTGCCACCGGTATAATTGATCGGTGAGCCCGGGCCAGCACTCCAGGTCGGACATTCAACCACAACATCAGCCAGAACATTGGTCCCGCCGAGAAGCACCAAGGCGACCAGGGAGATCAAGGGGATAAGGATTCGACAGAAAAGTTTCATCGTGCGCCCTCCTTGCTGAGCGAAGTAGCAGTCGCCTGAGCAGACGCGCTAACAGTTGTTGCCGGGCGGATACTGAACTCACCGCTGACGACCTCGTCAATCAGCGTTCCGGCCTTATCCAGGCGACGCAGCGCAAGCTGGCAACCCAGAGTTTCAGCAGTAACCTCCGTGACATTCCAATCACCAACACCTGAGTCTGAGAGCAGGCTGACAACGGTCTGCCAGGCAGCAGCAGAACCGAGCTTGACCTGCAACTCTACGGTGGTCCCTTCAGCCGTCGGCGGACCGTCCCACAACACCTGGATCAGTTCTCCGGAGAGGTAGGCTTCCCCGCCACCCGGGGTGAGCAGAACGAGAGCAGGATCAGGAATTATGGTAGAGCCAGACCCGCCTGTCTGAGCCACACCTGTTACAGATTGTGGGGTAACCAACCCGTAACGCTGTGACGTTACATCAGCACCTGCGATGCTGGCCGCAGCGACTGTCGCCACTGGCGCTGTCGGATTGACGCTAAAGTTGGCATCGCTGCGATCTGTCAGCAGAACCTGGCCGGCCGCATCATAGAGAATCAGACCGATCCGCAGATCGGATTGCAGACTGGTATAGGTCGGAACTGCCCAGTCATAACGTCCGCCAGCAGGGACCGTTGCGATATATTGCCAGGCTGTGCCGGCACCCTCCTGCAGCCAGAGGGCTGCCCGCTCGGCCGCTGGAGCGTAACGCTCATTCCAGACGATCGAATGGGTGCTCGAAGAATCGATCACTTCCCCACCATTGGGGCTTTCAAGGGCAAAGACATCAATAGCGAAGGGGTTATCCGTCGAATCTGTCGCGACGAAAGCTGAAGTTCCGCTATCCCGAGCGATGACGGCCAGATTGGCCTGATCGACCTGACGAATGTTACCCGGAATCTGCCAGTTATAGCAGGTGGTCGAAAGGCCGGTCGCGATGGTCTGCCATGGTGAGCCGGTTTCGATCTGGTAGCCCAGATCATAGGTGTATGTTCCAGCCGGAGCGCCCCAATGCAGGGTCATGGTCGAGCCGCCGGCAAGCAACTCACCACCATTGGGCGACAAGAGCACTAGTCCCGGGTAGGTCTGTGCAGCCCCTGCAACATATTCATCGGCGCCGATGTCGAAGGATCCGGCACTACGTGGATCACCCTCAAAATCACTGGTCAGACTGTTATCCACCCCGGCGTTCACCGCGGGAGAACAGCTGTTGTCGAGATGATAATCGCCCGACAATTCGTTGAGCGGCTGGAAACGGACAGTAATAAAGTTTCCACCTTCATCGAGGACAGCCGCAGTTGTCAGTTCGTTCTGGTAAGCGCGGACAAATCCGGGGTCAAGCTGCAGGTTGTTGCTTGGCGTCGCAGTGTTATCGCGATCAACGCTGTAGCCACTGGTTGAGCTCAAAATACTGTTCAAGGGATTCAAACGATCAGCGGCGCCTGTCTCAACAACCTGCAGGTCCCAATATTCCGGGCCGGAATTTGTCGGATGTTGTGACGCCGACAGCAAGCCACCACGACTACCGTGCAGGCCGCTCTCACTGAAGAAGGAACGGTTATGCCAGAAGATGTTGTTCTCAAGCGCGGGATCAGCAAAGGTCTGACTGAAGCCGGCGATGCCGCGCAGGGAGAGACTGTGCACGTTAGAAACCAGGCCTGCAGCGTGCGGAATAGAGCGCGACAGGTTCCCAGGAGGGAAGGCCAGCAAGGCCGTGCCCGTACTGTCATTGTTGGCAATCGTATTGTTGCTGAGCTCAACCCGTGCGGCGTCCTGCAGGAAGACTCCACCGGCATAGAGCGCGGCCACGTTGTTGATGATCTGGTTATTATCGATTGTCAACCGATACCAGCTGCCAACCGTCGCAGGAGCAGCCGCCACATCGGCCCCATTCACCGAGAAGACGTTGATCCCGCCACCACTTCCGGCTCCAGCGATGTTACCCTGAATCCGATTACTTTCGATGGCGATACTCCCTGTTCCAAGACCAGCTGCTCCGGAAATTTCGCTCGCCAGATAGATTCCGCCGCCCTGGCCACCATTAACCGCCAGACCACCGTGGAACACCTCGTTAAACATGATCTTGTTGCCACGAATCAGACCATTATCACTCAGGCCGACATGGGCAATGCCACCACCGGAGAAGCGGGTAAAATTCCCCTCGATACGGTTATCAAGGATCTGATAATTACCGCTGTCGTTATAAAGTGCGATCCCGCCAGCGCCCTGAATGCCACCGTTACTCAGAATACGATTATTGCGGATGACAACACCGATGTTGTTCGAAGTCAAAATCTGGGGTGTGCCGATGACGATACCGCCACCATAGCTACCCTGATTGTTGGTAATCAGGTTATGGCTGATCTGAAGATTTGTCGCATCATTGTTGACGTCGATACCACCACCACTCAATGCCCCACTGATAGTAAAGCCATCGATCAGGGGTGGTGTTGCCCATGCTGCACTTGCCGGATTCTTCAGCACCATGATGCCTGGGGCTTCATTCGCACCGAAGGGATCACTGCCATAAACGGCCTCAGCCTTGGTATGCCAGTCGGCCAGACGCGAGGCCGGGTTCGGCGTGGCAGAAATAATGGTTGCGCCGGCACCAGCACCCTGCAGACGGACATCCTTATGCATGATAACGTTTTCATAATAGGTTCCGGGCGCGACAAGAATCAGATCGCCAGAGCTGGCGGCATCGATCGCCGCCTGAATACTTGCGTAGTCAGTCGGCACCTGAATCACTCCGGCGCTACTACAGCTGACCGTCATCTGCACGGCATTGAGCGTACTGAGCCCGGTGTCGGTCCGGGTCACGACCAGGTCACCACTCGCGCCACCAGCAGGCACAGTGGCAATGATCTGGTTGTTGTTCCATGAGACAATCGTCAGATTTGTGCCATCGAGTGAGACTGTTCCGTTGGGGGAAGTGTCCGCGTTAGCGCCGAAGCCAAAATCACGATTAATCTGCGCCACACTGTTCGGGTTACTGGGATCATAGCCCGGGTTGCTCACCCGGGTCGTCCCTGGCGAGTCGATGGTGAGTAAAGAGGTGTCGTTGTTACACACCAGCGCGCCACCGCCTGGGCCAACGGCTGAGGTGATTTCAGGTGTCCCCGTCGGAGGGGCACTGTCGATGCCACCAGTCGTGGTCTGGGCAAAGGCCGCAACCGGCACCAACGGCGTATCCAGGTAGGTTGTACGCCCCGTCTCATAGTGCAGAGTCCAGGGGGTCACGCTGAATTTAGGATTATAGTTGGGGTCGATAATCGGAGCGCCGGTGACCGGATCAGGGATAGGGCCCGGGTCATTGAGGATCAGAGTCAGCAGGCTGCGGCCGATACCCGAGGGGCTGGCGACGTTGACTGTGTAGTTGGACGGCAGCAAGGCGTTGTAACCACCATACTCATCGGTATAGACCCGGGCAACCTCGTTCCCCTGCCAATCTTTGAACGAGACCGGGATCCAGGGTGGAGCCGACTTTTCGCCGAAGATCGGGCTGGTCGGATCGAATTCAGCTGAGAGATCATTGTTGGAGAAGCCGACGGCACGTGCCGCCTTGGGAACCTGGGTAAAGTAGAAGAAATCCGCCGCCGCGTTCTCTTTATCCGACAGCACGACCTGCTTGAGGTCACAGAGTGGCCGATCCTTCCCGGCGTACGGAGCAGCGATCAGGTCTACAGAGGCTATCCCGGCCAGCGGGGCACCACTGCTATAAGTCTGGAATGTCAGATAGCTGGGGACAGTGTGCTGGTCGCCCGCACAGATTGCGGGCAACTTTTGCGTACTCGGAGCGAAGACATCGCCAAAGTCGACGTTCTTGTCCTCTTCCTTAAGCAAAAGATAACCATGCGGCATGCCGGTTTCAACAATATAGGTGTCGGGTGGTAGACCGTCTTTTTCGGGACGGTTATTCACCATACCGGTCGGGAAATAGGAGTTGAAGGCATAGCCACCATCAAAAATTCCCGGACGGATCTGGTTCCATGTACCGAAATTGTCAAAGCATTCTTTGGCCTGCTGGCCAGCAATCACCGGCAAGGTTTGCAGGCACCCGGTCGGCGGGCTGTCGTTCCAACTGTCGGTGGTCACAATATTGAGGGCATCACCAACATCGAAGATTCCATCGCTGTCACGATCGATGTCTTCTGCACCCTTGGCGCCGCCATCCCGCCAGCCGAAGGGGGTATTATCCACATCGGCACGAGTCGGCAGCCCATCGCCGTCAAGATCGTCGATCACGCCATTATTGTCGTGGTCCTGATATAAGGCCACCTGAACATTCGGAATCCCTGGTTCCCAAGGCTCTGCGGCACCAAAGCGCGGCTCATTTTCGGCACGGGTTACGGCATAGAAAACAATCCCGCTGATGCCGCCGTTTTCACCATCCTGATAATTGACCTTACCCCAGTCCATGGTGTTGGTCTGGCCCAAAAACAGCATCATCGCCTGGGTCAGAACCGGCCCCTTTTCCGTGCGCGACAGGTTATTGCCGGTATTGGGGTTGATACTGGTCTGCGGTTGCGGATTGAGCTTGCCACGAGATGGCATCGCCCACCCGTTGTCGGCTGGTACCGGACCGCCGTTATCGACCACGGCAGTCATGCCGGTGGCTTTGAAACGCGCAAAGTCAACTTCGGGGACCAGCCATTTGAAAAAGGGGAAGACCTGAGAGAGCTCATAACCCCCCTCGACGTCGGTCGGTTGGGCCTGGTAAATGGTGCCATCCCGGTAACGGATATTGATGTTCTGTTCAGCCAGACCGGGCTCGCCAACATCGCGGAAGCCATTTTCGTTGTAATCCTCAAACACCGAACCTTCGTAGGTGCCGAACCAGCGGAACGAGAAGACCTCGCCCAGCGCGATCGCATCACCGGTCGCGAGGGTATTGGATGTAATCGTCACAAGGTTGATATTGAACAATGCATCAAGCGGCTTATCCCAGGTCACCAGTTGATAGGTTCCAACCGGCAGGCCAGTGATCTCGAACTCGCTGACAGCATTACAGGGCTGAGCCAACAGCGCTTCGCCACTGACCGGATCGTTCAAGCCAACCCAGCACTCAGCAACCCGATCACCGGCAGAAAAACTCTGTAAAAATGGAGGTTTGGAGAAGTGGTTAAAAACGTTCGTTCCGCTGACCGAACCAGTTCCACCGCCTGGAGGCCCGCCATTGGCGGCAGACCAGGGGAGGCCATCAGGGTTAATAAAGCCGAAAGCCACATGGGTGAAGCCTGCGCCAAAACCTTCAATGAAGATTGGCGGCTCGTTGGCCTGAACCCAGGCGTCGATAGTTGGTGTCCCCTCGATGGTCGCGGTTTGGATCCAGCTGACCGGCCGCCCCAAGGCATCAATGGTGGGAGCAATCACATTGACCCCGTACTTTCCGGGAGGGAGATTACGGATGGTCGCCAGACCGTTGATATCGGTCAGGATATTACTGCTGCCGAGAACATCGACCTGTGGCCCACCGCCAGCATCAGGGATGTAGCTGCCATCAACATTACGCAGATAGGTAGTACCGAGCGGATTACCGAAGGCATCCTGCATCACGTTACCGGCAGTATCATCAATCACCACCTGGAAATTATAGAGCCCCAGTTCATCGGGCAAATCCGGGGCGTTATTCAACGAACGATTGTCGTTAAACACCAGCACCGAAATCTGGGCGGTCGGGATACCACCAATCACCGTCGAGCTGCCTGAGGTATAAGGCTGGACGACAACTGTCACCTCGCTCTGTCCAGGGAGGAGGTTGACACCGCTCATGGCATAGCCAGCAAAGGGGACAACCGACAGCATGTAGCGCTGGTTATTCGCCAGGTCGATATTCGCGATAGAGCCCAAGGCCTCACCACTACTGACCACCGGGGCATAGCTCTTATGGATATCCAGCCCGATGCTGGTCGCCGAGGGAACCTGTGGCGTCGACTGATTGGTATTGTCTTCCTCGACCATCCAGCGAAAACCGTCATTGATCGGATTTCCAGCCTGGTCGACAACATTTACCGTCACCGCCAGCGCCCCCGAAGGGGAACCCAGGGCCACCATTAAGGTCAAAAGCAGAACTGACAATAATGGACGGAACAGGGATCTCGTTTGCCGACTCTTCATAATCTGTCTCCTCATCGACCTGCCGGGCCTTAATCAATACTCTGGCCAAAACCCGGAAAACTCCGGCCCGTATCAGTAAACTCACTTACTACTTCACTTGTTTCGCGCTATTCACACCCGCGGCTCAAACCTTAAAAGGTGAAGGATGAGCTGAGGGTGACTTGCCAGAAACCAAGGCCATGACCACCATCACCAATTGCACTTATCGTCAGAACACCAGAATGGCCGTTTGCGGTGACAACTTCGATATTGACCGGGGTCGTCAAATCCAGAGTGTCGAGACGAATCTCAGGGACGTAGGTTAGATCTCCGGCCACCCGAATCTGACTGTCACTAACGGTCCCGCTATGGCCAACCGCAAGTTTGAACGTCCGAATACCGCCGGCCCCAATGTCGTTGGCCTCTGCAACCAGAACCACATCAGCAATCTCCGTATTCGCCAGGGTGTCGGTTACGCCGCCACTGCTGGCCTGTACCAGGACACGCCCGGAGGAGAGAATAATCCCAGCGGTGACCGGGGCAGAGACATCCGCCTCATCAAGCTGAACTACCGCAGCAGAGGAAACCCCCTTGACCGGTTGGGCATAAGCAAGAGTGATGTCGCCGATGGCAGCCAGATCGATAGCCAGATCGACATCAGGAACATTACTGCCGCTCAACTGCAGCCCGTAGCCCCAGCTCACAAAATCAAGCCTGGCCTGTGATGCATCCTTGACCAGTGCCGAAAAATGACCAGCACTGTCACTGAAGACGGTTTGCTGATAGGCCGCATCAAGCCCGGTGACATAGACGGTGACCCCGGCTGCTGGAGTGAGCCCATCGCTGTAAAGCAAGCTGCCGCTGATACTTGTTGCAGCCGAGGTTACGCCAACAGCATAGATACCTGTCTGAGCGACAGCGGCAGAAAAGCTGTTAGTGCCAGCATTAAAGGTTGGCACCGAACTCGCCTCTACCCAGGAGCTCGTCGCCGTATCATAACGCCAGAGTATCGGAGTCGCTGCCGCTGCTGCGCTGGAGCGCAAATAGGCAGGCGCGGAAGGGACCGGCATGGTCAGGGTCGTGGTCGTTCCGTCTCCGGCCAGAGTTGAACCGTCGGCGGCAACGATATCCAGTGCTGTCGCGGCATAGAGCTCTAGTATATTGCTTGGAAAATCAGCAGGATATGAGTTGCCAGCCGCAGCGGGCAAGACAACCTGATAAGGGGCGAAACCGGTCCCCATCTTGCCAACTTCGAGTGGAGCCAGATAGACAGTGGCCGAACCGGTGTAAACTGCGGCAGAGGCATCTAGCAAGCTATTCGCCGGAACCGTCAGGCTCGCCGTCTCACCACTCCCTATCGTCGTCGATGAGATCACCGTGCCACCGGCAGCACCGCTGCTTATAGCGCCGGACTGAATCACAGCCGTCGCTTTGTCACGCGTGCTCGGCAGCACAACATCCACCACCGAGGCACCGCTACTGGTGAGCGTCACCAAGGCCGACATGGGGAAATACCCCTGAGCTCCGGTAGCAACAACACGCAGTGGAGTGTTTGTCGGTAAGCCACGCAAGCTGTAGCGTCCGACCTCATCGCTGGTTGTGCTTGCGACACTGGCACTCGTTGCTGCGTTGGTAACGCTGATCTGAACTCCAGCAACCGCAGCCTGGGTTGTATCAGTCACGGTTCCGGTTAGGGACTCAGCAGGTGTTGGAGCAGCACCACCACCTCCACCTCCGCCACAGGCCGTCAGTGTGAAGAGTACTAATAGGGGGATCGCCATCTTGACTAAATTGGTCATCTTTCAACCTCCTCGTTTTCAACTGGGCCGAATGGAGCCTGTAACTCGTGTCTTAGAGTGCTTGATCTGAATTCAACTTCTAATTGAAAGTCTAGCGAGGGAACAGGTTTTCGTCTATGCAGTCTTCCCCTTATTCAAGGGTAGGGTTTTCCTACCCCCTCCCTGGGTACTGCATTCTGACGCAGCAACAGCCGGGAGAGAGGTACGATGTCCAAGACAAGAGAACAGGCGCCTTATCCGCGGGCAGAAGTAGAGATGTCCGGCATGAATTTCGCGAATGGCCTGCACGATATTCACCTCGCCAGACATACTTAAAACATAACCGGAAGCCCCAGAGCTGATGGCCTGTAATGCATAGGTTCGACTGTCTTGTGAGGCCAACAAAATAACCGGGACTTGCGGATGCCTGGCCTTGAGCGCCACGAGATGGGCAAGAGTCTCCCTGCCCGAGTCGGTGCCATCCAGCAAAAGGACATTCGGCTTGAGCTTTTCAACCAATCCACTCGCAGAACAGCTGGAGTCGGAGGCTTTCCCAAGGAGATAAATATCGGGCCATAAGCCCAGAAAGTTCCGCAACTCAGCTAAAATCATAGGCTGGTCGCAGACAACCAAGGTACGAATCCTATCGGTATCGCTTGATGACGTCGGGAAGCGCTGCATATAAGCCATCCTCACAAGTGACAGCAAGAAACCATGAAGTTGGTGATGACTAAATTCTAGACTGTCTAGTCAGGATAGTGAAACGCAGAAAGGGGGGCTATCGGGGAAAACCTGCTTTCAGGGTAGGAAAACCCTTCAAGGAAGCTTGTCTTGCTAGAATCTCATAGAACAACGAGACTAACCACACCAGGTTTCAGGGTCGAGAACGCCGATCCTGATCGCATATTTGACCATTTGCACCGGCTGGCTGATACCAATTTTCTTAATAATATTTGCACGATGTTTTTCGACGGTTTTCGCGCTGATGAAGAGAAGTGAAGCAATATCGCTGGTTGAGTTGCCCTGAACCAGCAGCTGAAAGACTTGCCTTTCCCGCTCGGATAACTCCTCGTAGCCGCCAAGGGCAGGCTCCTCTTGACGGCAGCCCCCCAAGTAAGAGGTCATAACCGTAGAGCGCATTTTCGGGCTCAGGTAATACTCCCCTTCGAAAACCCTGCGAATAGCGGCCAGAAGATGTTGGCTTGGAGCCGCCTTCAAGACATAGCCTTTGGCGCCAGCCTGAAAAACCTTATGTGCGTAACCCTCTGTTTCATACATTGATAGAATGACAATTGCGAGATCCGGGGCAGCATCCAACGCGAGACCGATAATTTCAAACCCTGACATCTTCGGCATATTGATATCGAGCAGCAACAGATCGGGGTTGAGCGCACGAACCTGGCTCAGAGCCTCAATCCCGTCAGCCGCCTCGCCGACCAGCTCCATATCCGTCTGAAGTTCAATCAGCTGACGCACCCCCTGGCGCACCATAGTGTGGTCATCAGCAATCAGGACTTGGATCGGTTTCATCATTCCTCCTCTGCAATTCAGCTGGAACCTGAATCTCAATTTTGGTGCCAGCCCCCGGTGCCGAAGTCAGCTCCAGTTGACCATTTAAGGACGCAACCCGCTCGCGCAGCCCCAGCAGGCCAAAGCCGCCACGACGGTCCCGATCAAATTTGAAAGTTTTAGCGTCAAAGCCAATACCATTGTCACACACCCTGAGCTGGATATCCGCGTCATTATAGCAAAGACAGATCCTGGCGCGTGTGGCTTGAGCGTGCTTAACGATATTGTTCAGCCCTTCCTGGCAGATCCGATAAAGTGCCAGTTCTATTTCAGCGGCACAGCGACGACTCGCCCCCTCCTCTTCAAATTCAATGGCCAGCTCACCCCAATTCCCTTCAATCAGAACCAGAATTGCCGATTTCAAGCCCAACTCGTTGAGAGCGGGTGGCCTTAAGTCAAGGGTCAGGGAACGGACCTGGTCGCCAAGCTGGGCGATCATACCCACCAAATGATCGGCCTGGCGGGCACAAGTCTTGGTTTTCCCCGCGGGGACCAGGCAACTCTCTCTTAAGGTAGCGACGCCGAACTGCAGAGCGGTCAGCACCTGACCAAAATCATCATGCAGATCTCTGGATAATCGCTGCTTTTCATCTTCACTGCGACGGATCAATTTTCGCGACAGCAGCTGATTCTCAGATTGCACCCGCTGCCGTTCGGCATCCAACCGCTTGAAGGGACGATAAAGAATAAAGTAGAAGATCGGCAAAAGCAGCAGAACAGTACTCCCTGCATCGAAGAGAACATGCAAAGTGAGTGTCAGGCTAAAGAAACGAGCCAACGAGGTTTCAATAAGGACCTCAATCAAAAATATCGACACCACCATCAGAAGGATTGGCAGGTAGGGGGAGGGAAAATAGCTTTCAGCCTTCCTCCTTGTGAACTTTGTCATCACAACCGGATCTGCTGCGACAGGCGCTTTACCCTCAACCAGACTGTTTTTTTTCTCACATCCAATATCGTTCATCAGTACTCTCTATCCATGGGGGAAAATATATAGTCATCAATCCTCTCACCATCCCGCACCAAGAATAACCTTACCATCCCTGGTAATTTGATGCATCCAGCCTACTGGACAAAAAAAGCTCCACTGAACAATTGTCCAGTGGAGCTTTTCAATTTAGCAGGTGTGAGGGGTAGCTACATCATGCCGCCCATGCCACCCATGCCGCCCATGCCGCCTGGCATGCCGCCGCCCATACCACCACCGTCTTCAGATGGCTTGTCGGCGATCATCGCCTCGGTGGTCAGCATCAGACCTGCAACCGAAGCAGCGTTTTGCAACGCGGTACGCGTGACCTTGGTCGGATCGAGGATACCGGCCTCAAGCATGTCGCAGTACACGTCGTTCTGAGCATCAAAGCCGTAAGAGCCTTTGCCTTTAGCAACCATGTCAACCACGATAGCACCTTCGAGGCCAGCGTTAATTGCGATCTGACGCAGTGGAGCTTCGAGGGCACGGATAACCAGGTTAGCGCCGAATTGCTGCTCGCCATCAAGCTTGAGCTTGCGCAGAGGCTCAAGGCAACGGATCAGCGCAACACCGCCTCCAGGGACGATACCCTCTTCAACCGCAGCGCGGGTTGCATGCAGAGCGTCTTCGACGCGGGCTTTTTTCTCTTTCATCTCGGTCTCAGTGGCAGCACCAACCTTCACCACGGCAACACCGCCGACCAGTTTGGCCAGACGCTCTTGCAGTTTTTCACGATCATAATCGCTGCTGGTCTCTTCGATCTGAGCGCGGATAACCTTGACCCGACCCGCGATAGCAGCTTCTTCGCCAGCACCGTCGATGACAGTGGTGTTGTCTTTAGTAATAACGATGCGCTTGGCAGTACCGAGCATATCGAGGGTTGCATTCTCGAGGCTGAAACCAACCTCTTCGGAGATCAAAGTACCACCGGTCAGACAAGCGATATCTTCGAGCATCGCTTTACGACGATCACCAAAGCCCGGTGCTTTAACCGCCGAGATGTTCAAAGTGCCGCGCAGCTTGTTAACAACCAGAGTTGCCAGAGCTTCGCCATCGATATCTTCAGCGATGATCAAGAGAGGACGGCCTTGCTTGGCAACCGGCTCAAGGACCGGGAGAAGATCCTTCATGGTGCTGATCTTCTTGTCATAAATCAAGATCAGCGCATCTTCCATAACTGCTTCCATGCGCTCAGCATCGGTCACGAAATAAGGCGAGAGATAACCACGATCAAACTGCATGCCCTCAACAGTTTCGAGGCTGGTATCCATCGACTTGGCTTCTTCAACCGTGATAACGCCTTCTTTACCGACTTTTTCCATCGCTTCAGCGATGATGTTGCCGATGGTCGAATCGCTATTGGCTGAGATGGTACCAACCTGTGCAATCTCAGTGTGGTCCTTGATCGGCTTGGAGAGTTTCGCCATGGCCTCAACAGCGCAGATAACTGCCTTGTCGATTCCGCGCTTGATCTCCATCGGATTGTGACCAGCGGTGACCAGCTTGACACCTTCCTGATAGATCGATTGAGCCAGAACAGTCGCGGTGGTGGTGCCGTCACCGGCGACGTCAGAAGTCTTGGAAGCAACCTCTTTAACCAACTGTGCGCCCATGTTTTCGAACTTGTCTTCCAGTTCGATCTCTTTAGCGACAGTAACGCCGTCCTTGGTGATCAGCGGGGCGCCGAATGATTTGTCGATAACAACGTTACGCCCCTTGGGACCGAGGGTCACCTTGACCGCGTCAGCCAGAGCATTAACACCAACAAGAATCTTAGCGCGCGCATCTACAGAAAACAGAATCTCTTTAGCCATAATATTTATTCCTCCGTAAAATTTCGTTTAGTTAGTTACCTTAAACTTATGTACAGCAGTTTCGATTACGTGTTCCAGCAAGGCGCGAGCAGCACAGAAGCGCAGCATAGCTTGATGCTATGTGAGCATTCGAGCAGCACAGCAACGCCGCTGGGGCGCGAAAGCGGAGTCTGCCTACTCGACAACGCCGAGGATGTCATCCTCACGCATAATCAAATACTCATTGCCATCAACCTTAACTTCACTACCAGCATACTTGCCGAAAAGCACCAGATCCCCTACCTTGACGTCCATTGGGATCAGCTTGCCCTCATCGTTCAACTTTCCTTTGCCAACGGCAACAATCTTGCCTTCTTGCGGCTTTTCCTTGGAAACGGTATCTGGAATGATGATGCCGCCAGCAGTTGTTGTTTCCTCTTCGATCCGCTCGACAATGATACGATCCTGTAAAGGCCTCAGCTTCATTTTGTGCTCCTTTTCAATTTCTAAATTTAAAGATTTCCGACCCATTTTTATGGCCGATTCAAGTCACCGGAAGCCATTCCTGCCTGAACCCCAGGAATAGCTAAAAAAGAGTTAGCACTCCAATAAAGACAGTGCTAACAAGTGGATAATAATCGCTTCAGGGGAATTGTCAAGGGGTTTGTTAGCACTCACTTGAAAAGAGTGCTAAAGGCTTCAGCTCTGTATGATCAACTTCCGGCCAAAGCCTCACTCAGCTTTTGCGCCATACTGTCGGAAACCTTATTTGCCAGCTTGTGTCGCGCGTCGTCCAAGGTGCTGTAGTCTTTTTCATAGAAGATCTCAACCGGATAATCGAGCTGCAATGTCGGCGAGGCCTGCCCAGCCTGAAATAAGCTGATGCGACTTTTAGCCCTGATCGATGCCGTCGAACTCCCGACCTCCTCGACGTAGGCAAAGACCTCACCCGTGACATAGTCCCGTTTCTTGAGCCACTTGGCATCAATCGCATCCAATCCCTGCTTGAGGATGACATACTCCAGACCATCCTGAGCCTGCACTGCATTGAGATTATCGACAAAACGATCAAACAGCCCGTCAGAGACTTCAGCCGGAACCATAATCGTCGTAAAGGGGACCACAAAAATGGTTTGAGGCTGGGTGCGCGGCGCAAAACCCTCTTTTTGCTCCATTTTCACGCCGAAAGAGCATGCGGCCAACAGCACCGCACCTATGATCGTAACGAGCAATGTCTTCATTTAACAACTCCCCATATATATTAGCTATCAGCAAACATCTCAAAAAACAAGACAACGAAAGTGAATCCTCGCGGCGTGAATTTGCAATGCAAAAAAGTCAGGTGTCGTCGAGACCTTCCGCGACGCGGAGAAACTCAAGCGCCTCGTTCAAACGCGCAATTGATCCACCAAAACCAGCCTGGAAGAGAGCGATTTCACTCTCGCAGGAGAAACTGAGGAACGAAGGTTGGCAACAGGGTGAGGCCAGCGAATTCACCAAAAAAAAGGCATCTTCAGCCGGGAGCATCCGACCACTGATCTGATCACCAACAAACAACTGAACGGCCCTCGACCGGCCACTGAATTGACGTAAGCCACAAGCCGTACAGCAGGCAACGTTGAGCGAACCATCTACCCCATGGATTTCACTGTACTGATGAGGAAGAAGCTGCCGTTGGCAAGCAGAGCATTGGGTTTCCGCAGCCTTACGCACGAACCCTTTTGTAACAGCACCGCCGTGAATTCGCAACAGCAACCCTTGCCTGAGCAGACTATGAAGGTCTCGGTGGATGGTCATCCGTGACACTTGCAAGCGCTGCGCAAGATCCCCTGCTGAAATCCCTGATTCCTTGTCGAGTAGCGTCAAAATTTCATGCTGTCGCACCTCTCGTTTCATCGCCTCTCCCAGATTGGCAATCGACACATCCGGTCAACTTAAACTTTGCCATTCTAGCATAAGTTTACCGCGCCGCGTGGGCTTTACCGCGAGGACAATCCTCCATAAAATTCTGCTGAATTTATCAAAACTGAACAGAGTTTACCCTAGGTAAAACTTTTTACCTTGAATAAATATTAGAGTTGACATTTTCTACCATGTCCGCTATACCCGACAATCATAAAACCCTATTCTATTTTTTGGAAATACCAATGGAATTCAACATCGGAAAAAAAATCAAGCACCTCCGCAAGGAACGCAAGCTGACTTTGCAGGATGTTGCCACAGAGACTGGCTTCTCACCAGCGCTGATTTCACAGATTGAAAACAATAACGTTTCACCGCCGATCGCGACCCTGTCAAAAATAGCCCGTTTTTTTGATATAAAAATGAGTTTCTTCTTCGAAGAGGGAGAAGCGATCGCCAAATACGAGATCGTCCACAAAGAAGACCGCCGCATTGTCAGTCGAGTTATCTCAAAAGACGGCACCGGCCACGGCTACACCTACGAAACCCTCTCTTACCGCAAAAGCAACAAAAAGATGGAACCTTTCCTGCTGACGGTCTCAGAGCGCGCGACGGAAGAGAACCTCTATAACCATGAGGGAGAAGAGTTTCTCCTCATCCTTAAAGGGAATGCTGAGTTAATTCTTGACGACGAACGCTTCCTCCTGAAGGAAGGCGATGCGGCCTATTTCGACTCATCGGTTAAACACCGCCTGCTGGCCAAAGGGGATGGCACCGTCGAGGTTCTGGCTGTCGTCACCCGCTGATCCTCCGACTTAAAATCCAATTGAGGGTATCACTCCACGTCTTGCTAGATCCTCATCTATTTATAAATATGTATACGGAAAGGAACCACCAATGAGCAGCTTCGAGAAAAAGAGCCTTTCAGACTGGGAAGTTCTGGCTAAAAAAGAGAAAAAGACAGACGACCTGAGCAACTTCAAGTGGGAGACTGCTGAAGGAATAAGCGTCAAGCCGCTCTACACTGCAGCAGACACCGCCGGACTCGAATCTGCCGATACTCTGCCGGGAATTGCACCCTTTGTGCGTGGCCCTATGGCGACCATGTACGCCGGTCGCCCCTGGACCGTACGCCAGTATGCCGGGTTCTCGACTGCCGAAGAATCGAACGCTTTCTATAAGCGGAATCTGGCTGCCGGGCAACAAGGCCTTTCCGTCGCTTTCGACCTGGCCACCCATCGCGGTTACGATTCGGACCATCCCCGCGTGGTTGGTGATGTTGGCAAGGCTGGAGTCGCTATCGATTCAGTCGAGGACATGAAGATCCTGTTCGGCGATATCCCGCTCGATAAAGTTTCGGTCTCAATGACCATGAACGGTGCAGTACTGCCAATCATGGCCAACTATATTGTTGCCGCCGAAGAGCAGGGAGTCAGTGAAGATAAGCTCGCTGGAACGATCCAGAATGACATCCTTAAAGAGTTCATGGTGCGTAACACTTACATCTACCCACCAGCCCCTTCGATGCGCATCATCGGTGACATTATTGAATATACCAGCCAGAAGATGCCGAAATTTAATTCGATTTCGATTTCGGGATATCATATCCAGGAAGCTGGCGCTAACAATGCTCTTGAGCTCGCCTTCACTCTGGCTGATGGCATCGAATACGTCCGTAGCGCGGTGGCCAAAGGTCTGGATGTTGATTCCTTTGCACCACGCCTATCGTTCTTCTTCGCCATCGGCATGAACTTCTTCATGGAAGCGTCCAAGCTGCGCGCCGCCCGCTACATCTGGGCCAAACTGATGAAACAGTTCAACCCACAGAATCCTAAATCTTCAATGTTACGTACCCACTGTCAAACCAGTGGTTGGTCGCTGACCGAGCAAGATCCATACAACAATGTCATCCGCACCACCATCGAAGCGATGGCGGCCGTTCTGGGTGGCACACAATCACTGCACACCAACGCACTCGACGAAGCGATTGCCCTGCCGACCGATCACAGTGCACGTATCGCGCGTAACACCCAGTTGGTCATTCAGGAAGAGTCGGGCATCTGCAACGTCGTCGATCCGCTTGGTGGCTCTTATTATGTTGAAAGTTTGACCAAAAGCCTGATCGATGAAGCCGAAAAAATTCTGGAAGAGATCGAAGGGCTCGGCGGCATGACCAAGGCGATTGAATCCGGCATGCCGAAACTTCGCATCGAAGAATCAGCAGCCAAGAAACAGGCTGCTATCGATTCCGGCCGCGACGTCATCGTCGGAGTCAACAAGTACAAACTGGCTAAAGAGGATCCGATTGAGGTTCTCGATGTCGACAATGCCGCCGTCCGTGAAGGTCAAATCACACGGCTCAAAAAGATGCGCGCCGAACGCGATGAGACTGCCTGCCAGCAAGCACTTGCAGACCTGACAGCTGCATGTGAAAATAACAGCGGAAACTTACTCGATCTCAGTGTTAAGGCAGCCCGTCTGCGCGCTTCGATAGGTGAAATTTCCGATGCTATGGAAAAAATCTTCGGCCGCCACCGTGCTGAAATTAAACTCGTTTCAGGAGCTTATGCATCAGTGGTTGAAAGTGATACCGACTTCAGTGAGCTCAAACAACGGATCGACGCCTTTGCCACCAAAGAAGGACGCCGTCCACGCATCCTGATTGCCAAAATGGGTCAGGATGGCCACGACCGTGGGGCCAAAGTCGTTGCCTCCGCTTATGCCGATGCCGGTTTCGACGTCGACATGGGGCCGCTCTTTCAAACACCCGAAGAGGCGGCCAAGATGGCGGTCGAAAACGATGTTCATGTGGTCGGTGTCTCTTCACTGGCAGCTGGGCACAAAACTCTGGTGCCACAACTGGTCGCTGAGCTGAAAAAGCTCGGGTCCGACGACATCGTCGTTGTCTGTGGTGGAGTTATTCCACGGCAGGATTATGATGAGCTGTCTGCTGCAGGAGCTGCCAAAATCTTCGGTCCCGGTACCCCGATTACTGTTTCAGCCGGGCAAACGCTGGATGCGATTGAAGGAAAGTAGTTATCAATCAAAATCACAATCTGACTCGCGCAGAGACGCAGAGACGCAGAGTAAAACAAATCAAAAAGCATAATCTTGGGTTTGATCAAGATCCTGATTATGTTGATTTTCCTCTGCGACTCTGCGTCTCTAGTGAGCAGATGTGAACGAGCGCGAGACAGGGCTTTCCCTTTGCATAAAATCCAACAAATAGCCGATGGCGTACGCAGCGGCAACATTCGTTCCCTGGCCAAAGCGATCACCCTGATCGAAAGCCGCAATCCCGATCACTCACGCGCCGCGACCAGCCTGCTCGATGAACTGCTGTCCGATTCGGGTAAGGCGATCCGCGTCGGTATCAGTGGAGTTCCCGGCGTTGGCAAAAGCACCCTGATTGAAACCCTGGGGATGATGCTGGTCGCACAAGGGCATCGCATCGCCATTTTGGCAGTTGATCCCAGTTCGCAGATTTCAGGCGGCTCAATTCTCGGTGATAAAACGCGCATGGAATTACTGGCGCGTGAAAAGAATGCCTTTATCCGCCCTTCGCCGACCGGCGACAACCTCGGCGGCGTCGCACGCAAAACCCGTGAAACCATGTTGCTCTGTGAAGCCGCTGGCTACGACATCGTCATTGTCGAGACCGTCGGTGTTGGTCAGTCGGAGATCACCGTCGCCTCAATGGTCGACTTTTTCCTGTTGCTCCAACTCAGTAACGCCGGTGACGAATTACAAGGGATCAAAAAAGGGGTGATGGAGATCGCCGACGCGATTTTAATCAATAAGGCCGAAGGTGAAAACCGTCCACGTGCTGAACTGGCCCGCCAACAATATGCAAATGCTCTGCATCTGATCAAACCCAAAAGCAAAAACTGGCAGGTCCCGGCCCTCCTGTGCAGTGCGCTGCACAATGAAGGAATCTACGAAATCTGGCAGACCATCGAAGAATTCAAAGACACCATGGAGAAATGCGGGGAATTCGCCGAAAAACGCCGACTCCAGGCCCATGACTGGATGTGGACCCTGGTCACCGACGACCTCAAAGACCTCTTTCTGCGCGATAAAAATGTCGCCGCGCTGCTGCCACAACTCCAGGCTGGCGTTGGCCAGGGCACAACGACGCCGAGTGCTGCGGCACGACGTTTACTTGAGGCGTTTAAAAGGTACTGAAAGTCAAAATCGGCCTCGCGCTCGTTCGCTGACGCTTACTTAAGACGCAAAGAAAATCAAAAGCTTATTTGGTTTAGACCTAACCCAGGTTCAAGGTTCTTTGTTTTTGGTCTTGACCTTCTCTGCGTCTTTGCGGCTTTGCGCGAGACAGATCTTGACCTTGAACCTTTTTTTTCTCAGATCTAATACTTCCCTAACATTCGGAGTCGACTATGACAAAAAAAATTAACCACATCGGTATTGCGGTCAAAAATATCGAAATCGCTACCCCTTTTTATCGTGACGTCCTCGGTATGACTTTTGAGGGAACAGAAGAGGTTACTGAGCAGAAAGTGCGAGTTGCTTTTCTACAGGTCGGTGAAAGTCGCATCGAACTACTCGAGCCAACCTCGCCCGATTCGCCAGTCGCCAAATTTCTTGAAAAGAACGGCGAAGGGATCCATCATGTCGCCTATGAAGTCGATGATCTCGAAGCGGCACTGGCCGATCTGCAGAGCAAAGATATTCGCTTGATTGACCAGAGCCCTCGAAAAGGGGCGCATGGCGCAAGCATCGCTTTTATTCACCCGAAAGCCAGCGGCGGCGTACTGACCGAACTTTGCCAATGTGTAGCTCATTGACAAACGATGTTATAAAGCTGTTTCTTTGTTCATAATCAGTATCTTATGCTAGGTTAGATTTTTTTATATTGACTTAATTATACCTAAATTTATACTGGCAACGTAATTTTAGAACAGGCCGTCAACATGGGGCCTACTGCCCAACAACTTGACAAGGCAGTTAAAATTGGTAAACTCCGCGGCGAAACACAAGCTCTGTTTGGCAAATCGGAGATTCGCTCTATGAAAATTCGTTATATGCTCATGCTGATTGCGATTCTTCTCTGCGCGGCAGACCCAGCCTTTGCTTTACTCAAGGCGGGTGATCAGGCCCCAGACTTTGAAGGCCGCACCCTTGATGGTCAGGATATAAAGCTCAGCGATCTCAAGGGGAAGACCCTTCTGATTGAAATGGGAACCACCTGGTGCCCCTCCTGCAATGAGCTTGCGCACCAGATTGACGGGCTACGCGACTATCTGCAGGAGAAGGATGTCACCTTTGTCTCGGTCTATCTTGCCGACTCTGCAAATAGCATCAAGACGCATGCTAAAGATGAGAATCTTAAACCAGCAGATTCGATCATAATCGACATTGGCGAAGCCAGACGCAACTACAGCATATTCAGTATCCCGCGACTGTTCCTGCTGGATCAGAATTTCAAGGTTGTGTTCGACGAAATGGTGCTGAACCGCAAAGAGATCAAACAACGCATCGACAATCACCGCTCCACAGATTGACCGAACGGGCTGTTGTTCTATTTTAACCAGTGAACTCAAAGTTGTGTAGTAGACAACCAACAACAATGTGGCATAAAAGCAACAATCAACGGTCTATAACATTGATTCAGCCAGCCAGACCAAAAGAGCGCAAAACAACGGTTTTACGGCATCTTGGCCGGTAACCACCACAACAACGTAAGGTTGGCACCCTTGGTGCAAAACTAGAGAGGCATCCAAGGCAACACAGATTCATCGATCCATTACACTCTTTGAAATATTTATTTTTTTGCTTTACATAAAGTCCACGGAGGCCCCATTCAATGAAACACCTGGCCAAGCTCATTTTAGCCCTGTTCATCATCTCTGCCCTGGGGGCCTGCGCAACGATCAAGAAGTCCCCGGCGCATGTCAAATGTCCGGCGTGCGGATATGAATTTGATGTACCACAGCAATAATTTGTGGCTGTCAAAACCATACGTAAAAGTTTCAATGCACCAAACAACACCAGTTATTAATCGCCGAATTGTTCGGCACATTCCTAACCCTTTGTAAGGAGGAAACACCAATGAGTAAGTTTCTGAAAGTTCTGATCGCACTCGCAGCGGTCACCGCTATGGCATCCACTGCCATGGCATCTGATTTCAGCCTAAAAGGTTACTACCAAGTTCGTGGCATTACCTATGACAACCTCGATTTAAATGATGCTGCTGCCGACAATGCCAATGGTGTTGATCAGCGCATGCGTCTTTGGTTCAACGGCGCTGCCAACGAGAACGTCAAAGGCGTTTTCGCAGTAGAAGTTGACAACGTCTGGGGCGACACTGGCGCTACTGGAAAGCAAGTTGGCAAGATTGGTTCTGACGCTAAAAGTCAGATCGAAGTCAAGTCTGCCTACCTCGACGTCAACCTGGCCGACTACGGCGTTAAGTTGAAGGCCGGTACCCAGGGCTTCAACCAGGCCAAAGGTCTGATCATTGCTGATGATGCCGCTGGTATCAACGTCAGCAAGATGATCAACGACATGAACCTGACCTTCCTCTGGATCAAAGTTGCTGAAGGCAGCAAATTCGTCGGCTCTGCCGATTCTGATTACTACTCGGCCCAAGTCAGCCTTAAAGCTGGCGACTTCACCATCGTCCCTCTTCTTGGTTACCTGCATGCAGCTAATGGCGACGAAACCACTGTTTACTACGGTGCTTCAGCCGATGGTAAAGCTGGTCCAGTCGGCCTTTCGCTCAACCTGGTGCTAAACAACTGGGATAACAGCGCTGCCAACACTGACGGTGCTGGTTACGCTGCTACCGCTAAGGCCGTTATGGACCTTGGTGGTGTAACAACCTACGCTGCTGTTGGTTACATGGGCGACAAAGACAATGCAAATGGCGAGTTCAAAGACGTCTCTAACTACACCAACTTCGCTGAAGTTCTGACCGGTGGCAAATTCGACAACCGTGGTACCGTTGGCGCTCAAGCCGTTAGCGACACAAAAATGAACTGGTTGTACGTCAAAGCTGGCGCTAAAACCAAAATTGGCGAAAAAGCTACCCTCGAAGGCGCTATTATCTACGCTCAAGAAGCTGAAGATAGCAGCGCAACCGTTAAAGCTCTCACCTATGGTACCGAGCTTGACGCTTACTATACCAGAAGCCTGGCTGACGGCCTCTCTTTGGTCGTTGGTGGCGGTTACCTCTTTGCTGACGATGATGCCATTGTTGTTGGTGGCACCGCTGACGATGCCTACAAATTAGGTACTGCATTGACTGTTAAATTCTAAAATACCGATTTAACTGTTGATTAATAAAAATAGTCGGGCCTTGTGCCCGGCTATTTTTATTTACCCCTTCGCTTTCAGGTCGAAATAGGGTAAAAGCAAAAAAGTATCTTCTGTCTATGGCAACATCCCAAGGGAGTTCTAGCGTGCGTTACCTAATTTACGGCATATTTCTATCAGTCCTCGTCGGTGTCACCCCCAGTATCTCTCATGCAAATTACGAAGAAGAGCTTGTGCGTGATTTCAGTCCGCTTCAGGGGTATGTGATCATGCCTGTCGGCGATCAGTTCCTGATTGACCTCGACGGCACCAAGGGGTTGCAGCTTGGTGATCTAATCGCAGTCATCTCTGAGGGGAATCAGATCATACACCCGGTCACCAAGAAGAATCTGGGTCGATTGACGACAACCAAAGCGGTGCTTAAGGTCAGCGCGGTCAAATCAAACTACAGCTATGCTGATGTTATCAATAAAGTTGAAGCGATCAGCGCTGGTGATAAAATTGTCAGGTACCAGAACCTCAGCGCTTCTTTTGTGGATCCCTCTGGAAAAGGCGAACCGACCTACCGCAAGCTTAAAGAGTTGTTGCCACAACTTGAATGGGCAAATTACGCAGCAAACCCGATCCAAAATATCGAACAAAATTCGACAGATATTATTTTCACCCTGAACGACAACCAGCTTGCAGCTCTTGATTCAACCCATACGGTGATCAAGTCCTATAATTTAACGACGAGTAATTCCAGTGATCCGATACAGAACAAAGTCATCACCGGCCTGCCCATGGCACCATCATTCATCGAGGAAAACCCTGCTGAAATCAGTCAATCGGCAATTATTCTCAAAAAGACCGAAAAGAATAATCAATCTATTCAGGAAATATTCAAATCTTCCGCTATGCCTGTCGGCATAGAGGTCAATGACTTTGACAATGATGGACTCAACGAAACGGCGATTGCATTTGCTGATCACGTCCTCTTTGGACGCTATAAAAACAAAGCTTGGGAAGAGATCCAAAACGTAGAGATCCCAAATGGGGTGAGAATCCTGAACATAGACAGTATGGATCTGGATCATGACGGCCAGCATGAGATATACCTGACGGCTTCAGGGCTCAATGGCACTCTCAGGTCTCAAATCATCCGATTGCAACAAGGAAAATACCAGGTCACTCAAACTGGAATCGAAATGTACTTTCGTGCGGTCACACTACCAGGTCGAGACAAAGTTCTTCTTGGTCAAAGGGTCGGGCAGGGGGAGAATGTTTTTTCTGGGTCGGTCTTTGAGGTCCAGAGCGATAAGAATAGTGTTCGCGAAGGGAACCTTGTCCCCTTACCAGCGGGAATTTCACTGTACGGCTTTGCCCCCATTAAAAAGGCAAAGTCCGATATCGATTATATATATATAGACCAGTACAGCAAGATACACATCAAATCAAAAGACGGACAATCACTGATCGATGGGGAAAAAGGATTTGGCGGTAGTCTGGCTTATATTGAGCGCATGGATATGCAGGTTTTGCGCGATCCTCTGGCTAATACCCAAAAAACTTTTCTTCAGGCCCGTATCGAAATCGGACCGAACGGGGAGATCCTGATTCCGGCAAATCATGGCTCTTCATTTTCCAGCCAACTTAGGAGTTACAAGAAAAGTCAACTTCACGCCTACAGGTGGGATGGAGAAAATTTGACCGAACTCTGGCACACAGCCAACCAAAACATGTACCTTGCAGATTTTCGCTATGCCGACATCGACAATGATGGACAAGCAGAAATCGTTATGGCGCTAGGTTCGGGAAGTTCTATGTTCAATAAACAAAAAGGGGCCATCAAAGTATTCGAATTTTAGTAGCGCCACCACCTAGGGCATCACTGATGTGCATGTCTTGGCCTTTTTTAAAAAAAATGGGTCAGGAAAACAGCGTCAGGGTGCAAGGCTTCATAAGCACCTGCGAACTCTTAGCAAACAACAGCGATGAGAATACGCGGGTGTTTTTTTTTGCAGCAGAACATATCTACATCATATCTGTCTTCACCTGCTGACAACCCCTACCCCATAGAGAATAGTCCTCACCAAACAGAGACTATTCTCCAAAGCACAAACCCTGAAAAATCTTTCCTGAGCAAATAACCTTTAATTATGGACACTTACGACGTTGGCATTGTGGTTGCTATACTCCTTAGTCAGACATTCAAACTTTGATACAACCCAACAAGGAGTCAATTATGAAACCCACAAAGAAAACTATCATGATCGCAGGTTTTTTTTCAGTGACAGCTCTAGCTTTCGCAGCAATCATCCCTTTGAATATCGAGCAATTAAATGTTGGTGATTTCCAGACACAGGCCAGCTACACCTCACCGATGCTTGATGAGCAACTGAAGGTTGGTGATTTCCAGACTCAAGCCAACTACACCTCACCGATGCTGGATGAACAACTGAAGGTTGGTGATTTCCAGAC
>Ga0316202_10000281_pt1 | contig 64808 bp, 48 predicted proteins | sample 3monrhotite_MG_FD_204934 | JGI IMG/M metagenome (GOLD analysis project Ga0316202, IMG submission 204934) | Microbial mat bacterial communities from mineral coupon in-situ incubated in ocean water Damariscotta River, Maine, United States -... | ecosystem: Environmental > Aquatic > Marine >...
CTCCGTGTCGAACGCGAGGACTTCCCCGAGGGCGCCAAGCTCTTCGTGACCGCCAGCTCCAACGGCCCCCCCCAGTTCAAGATCGCCGAGCCAGATGGCGGGGGCGCGCTCCCGCCCGACGGCGTGTTTCGCGTCGAAGCCCTCGACGACAACGACACGCCCCAGGCGATTGAGATCCGACTCGGGAGCGTCACGGGCCCGATCCTGTCCCAGGCCGAGCCCCATGTGTTCAGCCCGATCTCGCTGCGAGTCGTGCCCCACATTTGCACGATCCACGGCCCGGGCGGAACGGGCGGGACCACCCCCCAGGTCGACCTCGGGACCTGGTTCGGTGAGGTCCGCTCGATCCTCCGCCCCGCCGGGATCCGGCTCAAGGTCGGCGCCCCGACCCACCAGGTCCACTCCTTCGCCGAGGCCGACGTCCCCTTTTCGCAGCTGAAGCCGAGCTACCTTCCGGGCGAGCTGCCCGCCCTCGTCGGCCAGGGCTACGTCGAGAATCGCTGCAACGTCTACTTCGTGCGCTACCTCAAGGAGGCTCTGGGCCTGGCCACCAGCCGCGCCGCCACCTGCCAGTGGCCAGAGCCCGCTGCCCTCGTCGCCGTCGACGGCACCCACGGAGGCCTGCCCCTCGACCCCGCCAAGCGCGATCAAAACACCGCCTGGGTCATGGCTCATGAGATCTGCCACTTCCTCGGCCTGAGCCACATTGGCGAGGATCGGCAGCCCCCTTTCCAAGACGACTATCACTGGCGCAACCTGATGCACCCCTACGTCGGCGCCAGCCGCAATCTCGGCTACGGCGAAGGCATGAACGGCGCGCTCCTGACCCTCAAGCACTTCCCCAACGAGAAGGGCGACGGCCAGGTCGCGGCGCTCCGCAGGCACCTCCGCCAGCCCAACTCGCTCCGCTACTAGCATGTCCAAGCCCGACACAAAGAGCTCTGCTCCGGACGAGGCCTAAGGCGTGGAGGACCTGACCAAACTCCTCGTAGCCGACGACTCCGCTGCCATCGAGCTGACCCGCAAGACCGGCGAGGCCGCCCTCGCGACCCTCGAGGCTCACCTCGAGCACCAAGACCCCGACGTGCGCTTCCTCGTGGTCGAGTGCCTCGTGGCCCTCAGGACCCCAGCCGCGCTCCGTCTCCTGCCCCCTCGGATCGAGGACTCCTCCCTCGACGTTCGCTTGGAGGCGGTCAACGCGCTCCTCGATCACGGCCCCGTCGCGGGCATGGGCCCCGAGCTCGCCGCCCTCTTCGACCGGACCTCGGACGGGTTCATTCGCCGCCAGCTGGCCCTCGTCCTGGGAGGGCTCGAGGCCCGCGAGTCCGGATCCCGCTTGTCCGGGCGCCTCGTCACCAACGACCTGGCTCAAGACGGGCTCCTGGCAGCCCTGGCGCGCCAGGGCGATCCCACGGCACGAGTCCGCTTCGCGCAGCTCCTCCGAGAAGCAGAGGGGCTGCGCGTGGTCGAAGTCCTGGCGCTCTTTCGCTACATGGGACGCGCCGACTACACCCCAGACCTGCTCCCGCTCATCGAGCGGGAAGAGGTCGTCCAAAACCTCAGCAACGACCTCACCAAGATCGAACGACGCGCCTGCGACGTCGCCCTCGACGAGTTCCTCCGCCTGCGGCCGGACGAGTTCGCCTGGGGACTCCGGCCGCCCCACGACCCCTACCTCTACACGGAGCTGGTCGAGGTCCGAGCCCTGCTCCGCCGAGAAGCAGGGCAGGCCTGATCAGCCGACCTTGGCGACGGCGTCGATCTCGAAGAGCGCGCCCTTGGGCAGCTGGCTAACCGCGACGCAGGCCCTGGCCGGGCGGTGGTCGCCGAAGAACTCGGCGTAGATCGCGTTGACCTTAGGGAAGTCGGCCATGTCTTGGAGGAAGACCGTCGTCTTGACGACGGTCCCCATGCTCGCGCCGCCAGCCTCGAGGACGGCCTTGAGGTTCGTCAGCGCTTGACGCGCCTCGGCCTCGACGCCGCCTGTGATCATGTCGCCCCCCGTCCCCGCGGGGAGGGCGATCTGGCCCGAGCAGAAGAGCAGGTCGCCGACCTTGATGGCCTGGCTGTAGGGGCCGATCGCGGCGGGCGCGCCGTCGGTGTGAATCGCTTCCATGGTCGAACTCCTCCTAGGGCCGAGACCATACCCCGCAGCGCAGAGCGGAGAAAGCGGAGCTGAAGGTCAGCCGCGGTAAGCTACGCTCGTCGCCAATGCCGCCGGAGGTCTGATGCGCGCGCCCCTGCTCCTAGCCTCTCTCCTGCTCCTCTCCGCCTGCAGCAGCAACGCTCCGCCTCCCGAAGGCGCCCCGAGCCAAGTCGAGCCCGAGGAGGTCATGGAGTACAGGCCCTACACCGGCGAGTGCCCCCAGATCGCGCGCGCGCTCGGGGTCCCGACCCTGGTCCTAGAGCTCGACGCCGACGAAGTCGCTCGCCAAGAAGCGCTCGGGGGCAAGGTCGGGTTCGAGACGGCCTTCCGGCGCGCCCTCGAGAGCTTCCTCAACGACGGGGACCACCCCGAGAGTCCGATCTCGCTGATTCGGGGCGACGACGGAATATCGGACGGGGGGGCCCAAGCGCGAACTCGCGCCGTGTTGGACCAGGCCACCTCGTACTTCGGCCTCGTTCACCTCGACCCGCCCGCCTCCGAAGACGACCCGAGCTATGGCCTCCACCGACCCCCTGGCCAAGACGACCTTCGCCAGGCTTGGGTGTTCTACCTCGTGACCGAAGAGACCTACGACCACGGCCACTGGGCGGTCGTCCCCCGCGACGGAGACAGGGCCTTCAACTACGGCTTCAACTAGGTCCTGCCTCAAGGACGCGCAGCCCGTCTCCAGCCGAATCGCGTCTGGAAGCTCGATCTAAACCGCCAAGATCGCCAAGAGAGAGGCTCACGCAGGGCGACAGCTCCCTGAGAGTCTCTAGAACTCAGATCTCGCGGCAGCCTTGGCGTCCTTGGCGATCAGACATCCCTCCAAGGGCCCTCAGAGCTCCGCAGCGCTACCCCCGGTCCTTGAGGTAGAGGATCTGGTTCAGCCGATAGGCCTGGCTGAACTGCCCCTGGGCCAGGTGCTGGCTGTGCGGCATCCGACCGTCGAAGATCACCAGGCGGTTGAACTTCATCTCGACCAGGTGCAGCAGCTCCCAAGCCTCGTTCCCGTCGTTTATGTAGTCGTTCCCCGCGGCCGCATAGGAGGGATTGAACACGACCTCGTCCTGGAAGGCCTGGAAGCCCTCGGGCGTCCCGAGGTCGTCTCGTGACATGTTGTGCGCGCGGGCGAGCTCGCGAACCTCAGGCGTGGCCTCGTAAGGAATCCGCTCGAGGCCCGTCGGCCGGTGACGGTAGATCCCGGTCCCGCCGGCGCAGTCCTGCGGGTCGTTGAGGTAGACCATGGCGCTGATGCCGGGATCAATGTGGGGCTGACGCTGATCCTCGTTCAGCACCCGGCGACCGTCGTTGAGAATGATCGAGAACACCGCCGGGTGGTAGGCCCCGCTGGCCTCGATCAAGGGGCTCCCCCAGCGCTCGCTCAAGACCCGAATCAGGGCTTGGGTGTCGAGGGAGATGATCGCGCGCGCGCCCGGGAAGTTCCCGTGCATCTCCCCCTCTAGGTAGTAGAGGCTCGAGGCGATCGCCCGCAGGGTCTCGACGTTGGCGTAGAAGTCGTCGGCGACTACGACCTTGTGCTTGCCGACGCCCAGCTCATGCGTCGTCCAGCGCGCGTTGGGGTTGATCTCGAGCAGGTTCACTGACGACCCTCCAGGGCAGCCTTGACGAGGGGGAACACGACGTCGGCCAGCGCGCGCCGCCCGGGCTCGGTCAGGTGGACCGAGTCGCTGAACAGCTCCTGCTGGCCTGAGAGGGCCTCGCCCTCGGCCAGCGGCGCCTGATAGCGCTTGGCGACGGCCCGCACGATCTCGTTGTAGCGCTTGTGACCCGCCACCAACCCCTCGTAGTTCAAGGCTGCCAGGTGCATGTCGACCCAGGCCGCCCGCTCCTGCTCGGGCGTCGGCTGACTCAGGTAGCGACTCCCGAAGGTCACCAAGACCGGGGTCGCTCCAGCCTCCTTGGTCAGCGTGACCATTCCCCGCAGGTTCCGCTCGTAGGCCCGGGGAGCTGCGGCGTCGATCTCGCTCCCGAGTCCCTCTGGGGCCTCGACGTGCTTTCGCCGCCAGGCTTGGATCTGATTCCGCAATACGAGGTAGAGCAGGCTGCTCTCCTTGGCCTTGGTCAAGACGCTGTGACTCGTCCTCTTAGGACGCACGACCCGGTATCCAGTGGGGTCGCGAGCGAGCTTGGACTGCTGCGCGAGGTCGTTGACGCCTTGATAGAACACGACCACGTCCGGCTCGAGGGGCAGCAAGCGCAGCGCGAGGTTTGGGAGGTTATGGAAGGTCGTGTAGCCGGGCACGCCGGCGTTGATCACCTGGATCGTCTGGCCAGGGAGCGCCTCGCGGAGCTTGCCCTCCAAGAGCCTCGGCCAGGTCGTGGCGTCGCTGGGCGCCGAGTGCCCGAAGGTCGTCGAGGCCCCGACGCAGATCACGCGGATCGTGCCCGCAGGCTTAGGCCCCTCGAAATCCGGGCCCCGAAACCCGAGCCGGTTGATCTTGAAGGTCTGCTCGGGGTCGATCAGCTCAGCACCTGGCCGCAACACGACCTGCATGAAGGGGTCGGGTCGAAACATGGTCCGAGCAGGGTCGTGGCTGGCTACGTTTGCCCCTCGCGCAGCGTCGGCGACTCGGGTCACGATCTCCGCCGTACCCAGACTCAGCACGAGGAACACGCTCGCGAAGGCGAGCTTCTTCTTCCGACTCAACGGACGCCTGCGACGTCTCGGGCTGGCCCCAGATGGGGGTTCAGCTTGGGGCGCCGGCGAGTCTGCCGGCTCCTCGGCGGGGGAAGGAGAGTCCGTCATGGGGCTGAGGCGACCTCGGGTCTAGAGGAGCTCGACGGCGATCGCAGCCAGCGCGCTCCGCTCGCTCTTGCGAAAGCGCATGTGGGCCGCGATCGACTCGTTCTTGAAGCGCTCGGCCACGACGGTCAAGCCGTTGCTTCGGCTATCGAGGTAGGGGTTGTCGATCTGATAGGGATCACCCGTCAGCACGAGCTTGGTGTCGTTGCCGCAGCGACTGATGATCGTCTTGATCTGGTGCGGAGTCAGGTTTTGACACTCGTCGACGATGATGAACTGCTGGTGGATCGAGCGCCCGCGAATGTAGGTCAGGGCCTCGATCTCGAGCACGCCGCTCTTGAACAGGTCGGAGATCTTGCGCTCGGCCTCGCCGTTGTTCTTGTCCCGCAGGATGAACTTGATGTTGTCGAAGATCGGCTTCATCCAAGGCATCAGCTTCTCGTCGGCCGAGCCAGGCAGGAACCCGATGTCTCGACCCAGCGGCATCACCGGGCGCGCGATCAGGAGCTTGGTGTAGTGGTGCTTGCGCGTCGTGAGCAGGAGCCCCGCCACCAGCGCCAGGAGGGTCTTGCCGGTGCCCGCCTTGCCGACCAAAGTCACGAGCTTGATGTCGCGATCCAAGAGCATCTCGAGCGCCACCCGCTGCTCGAGGTTCCGGGGAGCCACGCCCATGATCGCGTCGTTGCCCGACTTGAGCGGCCCCAGCGTGACCTTCAGCCCGTCCTCGCTGACCTCGGTCGGACGCGCTAGGACGGTCTGCTTGGGGTTCTCCTTGGCCCGGAGCAAGACGCCCTCGTTGGGGCCCATTCGATCGCCGTCCTCGATCTCGAGCTCCAGGCTCCCGCGCTCGCGCAGACGCTCGACGTCCTCCTTGGGGACCTCGAGCGAACGCCAGCCGAGGTGCATCTTGTCCACCGACGCGGTCTTGTCGGTCTCGAAGTCCTCAGCCGGAATCCCCAGCGCGTCGCACTTGACGCGCATGTTCATGTCCTTGCTCACGAGCGTCACGTTGTGACCTTCTCGCTTGAGCCTGTAGGCGACCGAGATAATCCTGTTGTCGGGGCTGTCGGTCCGGAGGCCGTCCTCGATCAGGCAGATCGGCTTGAGGTCGACGGTCAGGATGCTCCCGTCGTCGTTGATCGGAACCCCCTTGCCCAAGCTCCCCCGCGTTCGCGCCTCGTCGATCAGTCGGATCACGCTCCGCGCGTTGTGCCCGAGCTCGTCGTTGCGAGTCTTGAACTTGTCGAGCTCCTCAATGACGTCGACGGGAACCACGACCGCGTGCTCGCCGAAGGAGCGCAGGCTGGTGGGTGAGTGGAGGAGGACGTTCGTGTCGAGGACGAACGACTTCTTGGGTTCGATCATGGCTCTGCCTGTTCTCGCTTCAGCGACCGCGTCGCTCGCTGAGGATCGCTTCGAGCTCGCGCTCGGCGGCGTCGTAGTGGGGCAGCCGCGCGAGCCGTTCCAGCTCTTCGGGGCTCAAATCGTCGGTGTGGCGTCCCAGCAACTCCTCGCGGAGGCAGGCCTCGAGGAGGCGGTCGCCGTAGTCGCCGAAGCGGTCCTCAGCTGGCGTCAGCCAGTAGCCGCGCAGGGCCTCGTTGCCGAGGTAGGGGCCGAGGGACTCGCTCCAGTAGTCGTCGAGGGAGCTCCGCCCGAGCTCAGACCCCGCCAAGCCTGAGTCCAGCTCGGCCTGTCGCGCAATGGGTGCGGGGACCGTGGCGCTGCAGGCTGCCGCCCCGCAGGCCATGAGGACCAGCGCAGCGCGGACGAGGTTTGGGAGAGGGCGGCTCAAGGGATGAAGTCCTCGGTCTTGAGAGGGCCCGGCCGGAGCGGCGCGGGGCGGGGTATTGGATCGTACCCCCCCGACCCAATTGGCGAGCAACGTAAGACGCGAAAAGCCGTAAGCAGCGTGGCCTTGATCCAGGAGTGCCTGAGGTAGGCCCGAAACCCGTATCGAGAGCAGGTCGGCTCATAGCGGCAGGCGCTCGGCATCAGCCGCGAGGCCGTGAGCTGGTATCCCAGGATCGCGGCCACACTTAGGGCTCTGGCTGCCAGGTCGAGGGGCAGGAGGAGCAAGAGCAGGTAGCTAACTGGGGTCGGCGGGCGCCAGGCGGCTATCGCCGCGGCCAAGGGAGCGAAGCCCGAGGCCGGCCCCTTGCGGGCTGCAGCCCGCCAGGCGGCCTCGCCGCGATCGAAGCGCGTCGCGAAGGCCGGCAAGAAGGCGCCGATCACGAGGATCAGGGCCGCACGACCCGCGAGGGGCAAGCCCAAGGCTCCTTGCCCAAAGAACGCGAGCTCGCCCATCACGTGGACGGCAGCTCCCCAAGCGCTCAAGAGGAGGCACACCGCCGGGCTCGGCGGGCGGATCTTCCCGCGCTCGACGCCTGCTCCCCAGAGGCCCAGGCAAGCCACGAGAGGCCCCAACACGTCGCGTGGCCCCATGAGCGGCGTCAGGATCCCGAGGGTGGTCCCGATTCCGCTAAAGAGCGTGATCGAGGCCAAGTCGCTGATCAGTGTGTTCAGCCAGGGCTGCGGCTCGCCGCTGTGCTGGACGTGGCCGCAAGCGCCCACCAGCTCACCGGCCTCCTCGTCCTGTTCCTGCCCTGGCTCCGCCAGGGGCCTCTCCCCCGCGGGCAGCGGCTCTTCAGCCACGGGAGGGAGGGGCGGGGCCCCGCCTTCCTGGGGGGAAGGCAGAGCGGCCTCGCTAGACCTTTCGCGAGGCGAGTCTTCAGCCACGGGGCTTCTTTCCTCGCGGCTTGCGCTCGCGTCGCTCTTCCAGGCGAGCCACGGTCTTGGCCACGACCTTGACCAGGCTCTCACGGAGGGCGGCCAGCTCGGGGATCCCGGTTCCGCGTGGCGGCGAACACACCACGTCGTAGCCCACAGGCATCCGGTCCTTCTCGTGGCGAAAGGCCTCCTTGTAGAGGCGACGGAGCTTGTTCCGGCGCACGGCGCAGCCGAAGCGCTTCTGGACTGCGGCCGCGACCCGGGCTTCGGCCCGACCGTTCTTGGCCACGATGACCCGGACCACGTCGTCTCCCCCGCGGCGACCGCCGCGGAAGAGCGCTCCGAAGTCGCTCCGGCTCCGGACGCGCTCGTCGGGGCCGAGGCCAAAGCCAGGGCGCCGACCCTCACGGGTCGCGGGCGCTCGGGGCGCCGAGGGAGGCTGAGGGGAGATCTGGGAGTGCTGGCTCATGGCGTCCTCGCCAGCTTCAGACGACACGAACCCCGACCTCTGTTGGACGCAGAGGGCTCAGGCAGGAGCCTTGATCCGGCAGTGATCCAGGATCCGCCCGACCGTCGACTTCTGCTCGACCCGCGACACGATCATGTCGAGGAAGCCCTGCGCGAGGAGGAACTCGCTCCGCTGGAAGCCCTCGGGGAGGTCCGCCCGGATCGTGTTCTTGATCACGGTCGGCCCCGCGAAGCCCAAGAGGGCCTTGGGCTCGGCAATCGTGATATCGCCCAAGGCCGCGAAGCTGGCCATGCAGCCGCCCATGGTCGGGTTCGTCAGGATCGAGACGAAGAGCCCGCCAGCGTCGTCCATTCGCGCCAAGGCAGCCGAGGTCTTGGCCATTTGCATGAGCGAGAGGACGCCCTCGTCCATCCGGGCGCCGCCGCCGGAGCCGCTCACGAACACGAAGGGCAGGCGCTCCTTGGTCGCGATCTCGACCGCGCGCGCGAAGGTCTCACCGACCACCGAGCCCATGGAGCCGCGGAGGAAGTTGCTCGCCGTCGCGCCGAACACCACCTTGTGGCCCTCGATGGTCCCGTAGCCGATCCGGATCGCGTCCTCGAGGCCGGTGACCTTCTTGGCGCGCTCCAGGCGATCGGCGTAGCGCTTGACCGCCACGAACTCGAGGGGATCCGCCGAGCTGAGCCCGGTCTCGATCTCTTCGAAGCTCTCTTCGTCGAGGAGGCACGCGATCCGCTCGTCGAGCGAGATCTCGAAGTGGTAGTTGCACTCGGGGCACACCTGAAGGAGCTCGGCCACCGCGTCGCGATAAACCATCGCCGTGCAGTCCGGGCACCGCAGCCACAGGCCTCCCGGCATCTCCTTCTTCTTGCGAAAGCGAATCCGCTTGAAGCTGTCCCACGCCACGCGTGTGCTCCTCTCCGCGCTATGCCGCTGGGCTCTGCGCTTGGCCGCGTATCTAACACCATGGCGGGCCAACCCGCCACGCTCGATTGGGCAGATTGGGCCCCACGCCAGCCCGAGCCCCCAAGCCCAGCCCCTTCGTGCCGGGCGCCAGGCGGCCCCGAGCGCGCTAGGTCAGGGGTCAGCCAGCCCTCAACCTGCGGGTCGCCACGACCAAGGCCTCTAGGCAGCCCTCGATTTCGGCCTCGGAGGCGTATTCCAACTCACGCGCGGCCTCCGCCAACTCCAAGAACCCATAGCAAGCAGCAGTTCCATGCAGGCTGTGCGCGAGTCGGCGGAGGAGCTCCGGATCACCCGCGGCCCTCTTGAACTCCAGGGCCTTGCCCGGCAGCTTGGCGGCCCAGGCGCGCCTGAGCTCGGCGAGGTCCTCGAGAAAGGCGCTGGCCGGATCCTCTGGAAACTCAGCCGCGGCGCCCAGGAGGGCCTCCCGGAACGGGAGCGGACCCTGAAAGCGCTCCGCAGGCTTCTTGGCCAGGGCCTTGAAGAGCGCCCCCTCCAGCGAGGGCGGGACTCCGACCAGCCGGGGAGGGTCGACGGTCAAGATCCCCTCCACGATCTCCTGCAAGCTCTCGCCGAGGAATGGGCGTTGTCCACAGAGCATCTCGTAGAGCACGACCCCAAGCGAAAACACGTCGCTCCGGACGTCGGTTTCGCCGCCCAAGACGTGCTCAGGGCTCATGTAGAGGGGCGTCCCCAACATGGCTCCTGGGCGAGTCAAGCGCGGATCACCCGAGCCGTCCTCGACGGAGGCCAAGCCGAAGTCCAGCAGCCCGACCCGATCTTGTCCCTCGTCGAGGAACAAGATGTTGTCTGGCTTGAGGTCGCGGTGAACGACGCCGTGTTCAGCGGCGTGGGCCAGGGCCTCTAGGACTTGGGCCAGGATCCTGACCGCGTGAGCCGGCGGAATCGAGCCCCGCTCACGCATCAGATCTCCCAGCGACTTCCCTGGGCAGTATTCGAGGACAAGGTAGAACTCGCCGTCGGGGAGGACTCCGAAGTCTCGCAAGGGGACGACGCCGGGGTGCTGAAGCTGGCTAATCACCCGCGCCTCGCGCAAGAAGCGCTCGCGCGTGACGTAGGTGTGGCGGTCGTTACGGAGGACCTTGAGCGCGAACTGGGTCCCGAGGAGCTCGTGCTCGACACGAAACACGAGCGCTGTGCCGCCCCTGCCGATCAGCTCATGGACCCTGTATTTGCCCGCGTAGAGGGTCCCCAGCATGGAGGCGATCTGCTGGTCGCTGTCAACTCCACGCATCTTGCTGGGCGTCGTCTCGACGAGATCCCCCAAGCTCGCCTCAAAGGAGTCCTCAGGCCGAGTGTCGTAGCCCGGAGCCGAGTCCAACAAAGTGCCGCTCGGGACGACCGAGCGCCGTCGAAGCGTGGACTCGACGCGAGCGCTGAGCTCACGGAGCGCGAAGGGCTTGCGAATGAAGTCGAAGGCCCCGGCCTCGAGCGCGAGGACTGTCTCCTCGGTCCCCGAGCGAACCGAGACGATCAGGACCGGGATCTCGACCGTGCGAGGGTCGCTTTGAAGTCGTTCCAGGACAGTGAGCCCGTCTATCCCCGGCAGCTCCCAGTCTAGGAGGACTAGGTCGGGGGCTTCAGCTCGGGCGGCGACCAGGCCTGCCTCGCCGTCGTCTGCGGTGATGACCTCATGGCCCGGCTCGAGCCCAAAGCGAATCAAGTCCTGGAGGCCGGGGTCGTCATCGATCACGAGGACTTTGGGGCGGCTCATTCGATCCGCCAGCTGCGATCGCTCGCCGAACGCGAGATCTTGAATCTCGGCCAGACCGCTCTTCGCGGACCCAGTCGGCCAGGTCCCGTGCCTTGAAGAGCGAGACGCCGACCCCCCCGGGAGGGGAGAGAGAGCCCCGGGTCGTAAGGACTCGCGTGCTCGGGCGTCAAGCGTCTGTCTGGAAGTTCCACCCCGCTATCATTTCAGCCGGAAGGCCCCAGGGGAACTCGAACCGTTTGAAGGCTGGCCAGGTGTCCTGGCTGTCTACCTCCCCGGATACAACCAGTGAGGCCTCCTGCAGCCTGTGAAGGAGAATGTCCTCAGGTCACGAAGACCCGTCCTCGGTTGACCTCGCTGCTGAGGGTCTCGGCTCGACCTCACCTCAGCGCGGGGCCCCGGAGCGGCGTGAGGATTCCTCCTCTGCCCAGGGCGAACGCTCCTCCTCGCTCAGCTCCCGCTGCGGGCCGCCCTCGGGGGGTCCCGCCTTGAAGCTGGCTACCAAGTCGCTGAAGCGGGTCGCCTCACCCAGGGTGTGGAACTGATATTCGTGGCCGATCCGGCGGTTCCCCGAGCCGACCAAGAAGGCCTTGGCGTTTTCGTAGACGTCGACCCGCTGGATCTCCTGCCACAGGATCCGCGCCGCCCCGTCGGCGATCGGGACCGCGCCCCAGTAGAGGCTGACGCCGCCCGCGTAGTGGTAGGCGAAGCTCCGCGTGTTGACGTGGGTGTCGAAGGCCTGGGGCGCGCGAAGCCCGTTCATGAGCTCTTCGAACTCCGCGGCCGCCGCCTCGAAGCCCAGCTCGCCGATCAGGTTCGGGTTCGGCCGGTGGGGAACCTGCGCAATGCAGCCTCCGACGAGGAGGCTAGAGAGGAAAGCGAGGAGGTAGACGGCGCGCTGCATCGGAGCCCCGGGGTCTGTTCGAGCGTGAGATCTGCTGATCCGTGAGGAGCGGCTCAGTGTAGCCTCGTCCCTCCCGGAGGTTCCATGACCCGCTCTCCTTGGCTGACCCTCGCGTTGCTCTTGGCCCTCACGCTCTTGGCGCCAGCTCAAGACTCCCGAGCCCCTAAAGACGCGCACCGAAGCGTGCGGGGCGTCACCATCTCTTGCCAGACCTGGGGCCGAGAGTGGGGCTCTAGCGAGATGCCAGGCGCCCTGGACCGGACCAAGGCCGTGGGCGGGAACTGGGTCGCGATCCACCCCTACGCACGGATTTCGCGTGACGGCTCGCTCCGTTATCGAGCCCTCGACCCCAAGAACCCGCCGGCCTGGATCACGAGACCGATCGCTTGGGCCCACGAGCGGGGCCTCAAGATCCTGATCAAGCCCCACCTGGCCTACTGGGGGAGCGGCTTCAGCTGGCGCGGCGAGATTCGCTTCGAGGACGCCACCGCCCGAGCCCGCTTCCACAGCGACTACCGGGCCTGGATCGCCGCCCTGGCCAAGGTCTGCCAGGGCACCGACGCCTTCTGCGTCGGGACCGAGCTCGAGGGGACCACTGGGGCCGAGACCGAATGGCGTGGGCACATCAAGGCCGTCCGCCAGGCCCTCCCCAAGGTCCCCTTGACCTACGCCGCGAACTGGGATCGCTACCAGAAAGTGTCCTTCTGGGACGCCGTCGACGTGATCGGGATCCAGGCCTACTTCCCGCTCGTGGCCCACGAGCGCGTCCCGAGCGACGCCGAGCTCAAGGCTGGTTGGCAGCGTGTCCTCGGCGGCCTGAGGGACTACGCCAAGAAGCTCGACCGTAAGATCCTGTTCACCGAGCTCGGCTACGACTGCAATCCGCTGGCGGCCTCTCAGCCCTGGAAGGGCACCCGGCGCGGCTCGGCCGCCGGACGTGAGCTCCAGGGCCGTTGCCTCGAAGCCGCGCTGCGAGCCGTCGAGGCTGAGCCGAGCGTGGTCGGACTCTTCCTCTGGAAGGACTTCGCGGGCAACGCGCGCGGGGAGGACTTCCCGGTCCTCCGCCCGGAGCTCCGCCCCAGGATCAAGAGCATCTGGGCGCCCAAGAAGTAGGGAGTCCGCTCTGGCGAAGCTCGCTGGGGAAAGCGACGAGATCCCGACGCCTGAGACAGTCTTGGGAAGAGGATCAACCTCTCGGGTGCCCTTAGGTCTGGCCTGCGAGTTGCGGAGTCCTCTGGCTTCGAAAGCGAGAGCAGATGCCTGAACACGAATCAGACGCGGAGCCCCCGGGCCTCGGAGAAGGTGACAAAGCCCACCTCCAGGCGGAGATGATGACCCTGATCGCGGCCACCCTGCGCAAGCACCCACACCTCATGAACGCGACGCCCGAAGAGATCCTTGAGGTCCTCGAGGCGCAGCGCGCGAGCGACCCGAGTCTGCCCTCCTTGTTTGGGGAGCTTGGCTATGACCTGGCCGGGGGCGCCGAGGACCTCTTGAAGCGCTGTCGCGAGCTTCGTGGCCGATCGCTCCCAGCGGGAGGCGGCTGCGCTCAAAGGCGGTGAACCGCGCCCCCAAAGGCGATAAAGTGGGGCGCGTTCTTCGTGAGGCCCGCATGCACCCCACCCTCCCACGACTGCCTTGGGTCGCCCTCCTAGCGGCGGCCCTCCTGGCCCCCGCCAGCGCCCAGCCCGTCGAGGGGCCGCTGTCTGGGCCAGACGGCTGGCGTCCTCCGGGGACACGGACGCGGACCGCAGCTGAGGCTCGCCGCTATCACACCGGCGTCGAGGAGCTTCAGCCCAAGATCGGTCGTCCGAGCGGGTTTAGGGAGATCGGAGCCGTCGAGGCCGAGCGCCTCTTGGGTCCCCTCCGAGCGGAGCTGAGCGAGCCCCGCTCGCTCGAGTCCCTCCTGCCCGGGCTCAACGACTACCGAGCCGTCGACGCCCGCCTTCAGGCGGCAGTCGCCAAGAGCGGCGGCGCCTTGCAGCTCGAGACGATCGGCAAGGTCCACGGGCTCCCGGTCCGCGCGATCCGCCTCCCAGCGGCTCCTGGCGGGCCCCCCAAGCCGAAGCTCGTCTTGCTGGGCGGGGTCCACGCCGGCACGGAGAAGACTGGCTTCGAGGCCGCCACGCGCTTCGTGGAGCAACTCGCGCGCGACCCCAGTGTGCGAGCCCGCTTCGACGTCACGATCCTGCCCCTCGTGAGCCCGACGGCCCTCGTGCTCGGGACCCGCGAGAACGCCAAGGGCGTGGACATCAACCGGACCTTCGTCGAGGGCAAGACCACGCCCGAGTCGAAGCTCGTCGTGGACTGGGCCAAGAACAAGACCTTCGACTTCCACCTCGACCTCCACACGGCCGGCGACCGAGGTCGCGACGGGTTCTTCTTGATCCGCGGGAAGAACGACAAGGGCATGGGCGCCCGGATCATGAAGGCCCTGCCTTCGGCCGCGCTCCTCGACGCCCCTGGCAAGCCCGGGGAAGCCCGCGTCGGGCCTTACATCCTCTATGGCGTCGGGCTCTCAGAGATCGAGTCGATTCGGCACACGACCATGGATCTCTTTGCCCGCAAGGGGACGCCCTACGTCTACACCTTCGAGGCCCCGACCCGGGCCGACCCCAAGGTTCAGGTCGACCTCACGGTCCGCATGATCCACTCGACGCTCAACAACGCCCACAAGCACGGCGTGTTCCCCAGGATCGAGGAGCTCAAGCGCCGCCGCGCGCGCGAGCGCTTGGCCGAGGTCGACGCCCGCAGCGCCGAGGCCGCCAAGACGTCCACTCTGGACGCCTACCGCCGCGCGGACGGGACCCTGGACTGGAAGAAGCTGACCCGCGCCAGGGCCCTGCCCGAGGTCGCCGGCCTGGCCCACTTCGGCCTCGCGCTCTTCCTCAAGGAGGTCGCGGTCGTAACGGCCACGGGCGACCGCGCGCGGATCGAGGAGTTCTTCGAGGGGCTCCTGACGACCGACTTCTACAAGCACTACGGCCTCTTCGTGGCCGGCGCCCGCCTCGGCGAGATCGGCTACACCCGCGCCCTCGAACGCTTCGTCAAGCCAGGCTTCGTGAACGGACTCCTCAAGACCAACCTCGTCTTGGCCGCGGGCATAGCCCTCCCACAAGTCGTCGACGGAACCTTCACGGGGCGCGGATTCGCGATCACCCTCGGCTCGCTGGGCCTCTCGACCGCCGCAGTTCGAGCGGGCGTCCGCGGCCTGACCTGGGTCAGCGGCCTCGAGCGCGCGCGAGGAACCGGCCTCCTGAGCCGCGTCGGCCTAACCCGAGTCGGACGCATAGGCGGCTGGTTCTACACGGCCGCCGAGCTGGCGGTCGTCCTCTACTTCGCGGAGGAGCTCGAGGAGCGCGCGACGGCGCACCTCGAGCTGCGCGACGCCCGGGCCCAGCTCCAGCAGGCTGCCCAAGACCTGATCGCTGCGACCTCGGACCCCAAGGTCGACCCCGCCGCGCTCGCCAAGGCCCTCGAGGCTTCGGGCCAGGCTTGGAGCGACTACCGGAACTTCCTCTACACCCCGCTCCAACGCCAAGAGCTGATCCTGGCCGCGCGCCTCGAACGCCAAGCAGCCAAGGCCCAAGTCCTAGCCGACCGTCGTCAGGCGACGCTCGAGAAGATCCAAGGGCGCGCTGCCCTCCGCGCCAACGTCGAGCGCCGCTACGGCTCCCTCGAGGCCTACGCTGCAGCTCGCCTCCGAGCGGACGAGGCTGACCTCCAAGCCGACGTAGACGGAATCCTGAGCGCCGCTGCCCGCGAGCGCGAGGAGCTCTGGAGGGACGTCTACCAAGGTCGCGAGCGCGAGGGCGCGCTCCTGACGGGCGTCGCAGACCTCCCCTGGCTCCTGCGCGGCGCCCGGACCGGAGCCGCCGGCGATCCCTTCGGGGCCCGCGAAGACGCCTTCGCCCGTTGGGGCCGCGGTCGCGCTAAGGAGAAGCTCGGCGACGCCCTGCGCGAGGCCTCGACCAACCGGCTCCAGACCTACCAAGACGAGCGCGACCTCTACCATGCGCTGCGCACGACCGTCGCAGGCCGCCCCGCCTTGGCCAAGGTCTTCGCAGACGCCGCGGCTCGCAGCGAGCGAATCGCCGCCGCTGATCGCGACCTGAGCGGACTCAGCGGCGCCGCGCGCTCTGGGATCAACCAAGGCTTGCAGGGCGCCGGCCAGCGCGACTAGGGGCCGATTGGGCGGAGCCGACCTGAAGGTGAGCTTCGCTCCTTTGAGTCACAGCCAACTCGAATCGCGGAGGCTCGAGCACGACTGAGACGGGCCGCTCACGCTCCCGAATCACGACCTGTTTAGTAGGGTCTTCGCCATGCGGACTCACTCACTCATCGCGGCCACGATCGTCGCGACCCTCGCCTCCCTCTCGCTCCCAGCCCAAGCCGAAGAGATTCAGTTCGGGCGCCTCCGGCTGAAGCTCCCATCCGGCTGGGAGCCCCAGACCACTCCCGAAGGCCAGAAGGTCGCTTCGGTCACGGTCATTCCCAAGAGCCACGAAAGGAGCGCTCGGTTCCAGCTCTATCAACCGGTCAAGCTCGGTGACGGGCTCCTCCCTGAGATGGTCGCGAAGACGATCACGGCCGTCGACCAAGGGCGCACTTCGGTGGAGCGGATCCCCCTCGAGCGCGGCGGGTGGTTCACCGCTGAGTCAGGGCTCCTCGTCTATACAGCCGCGCAAAAGAGCACCGACGCCAAAGGCATCCAACGAGTCGCGATCGTGTGGGGTCTCGCCGTCGGGGAACATCTCCACCGCTTCGTGCTCCTCTGCACGGATCCCAAGGCCCTCCCGCAGCTCCTGGGCCGAGTTCAGGAGCTGCTCCTCAAGATCAAGTTCGAGTTCCCGCTCGACGGTGGAATGCCGCCCCTCCCAGGCCAGACCACCAGTGGACAGCTCCTCCAGGCCACCTACTCGATCCCGCATGGGATCAGCCTCGACGCCCAGACGACCGTCAGCGACGTGCTCTGGCACCGGACCGTCGTGTTCGGCGAGAAGGCGAGCCGAGCGATCCCCTTTCGGCTTCGACTGCACTCTGGCAACCCCAGCAACGCCCGCCGGCTCTTGACCCACTGGCTCTTGGCTACCGACTGGGGGATCAAGCCGACCAAGGGCTCGACCCACGCGGTCCTCAACTACAACGACTTTCGCGCCCAGGGCTCACTCCCGATCACGATGATCGTGCTCCAAGTCAGCAAGGGCGAGACCCCCGTCGACAAGCGACTGGGCTTCTTGGTTCACGGCCAAGGCTGGTCAGTCCTGATCGGAGTCGCTCACGACCTAGGGCCCTACTCCTACGGCAAGCCTGAGTGGAAGGAGAAGTTCGAGGCCGAGCGCAAGCTCTCTCTCGCGCGGGCCTACAACATCGCCAGCTCAGTCAAGATCCCCAAGGTCAGCGTCAAGCCGCGCCCCGACGTCGACGAGTTCCTCGTCCAAAAGCGCAAGCACACCTGGCGCTACGAAATGACCTACAGCTCAGGCGCCACGTCGACCTACCTCGAGAAATACGTCTACTGGAACTTCCACTCCGACCGCTCCTGCACCATCGAGCGCAACTCTTTCCTCGGCTCGAGCTCCCTCGCTAGCGACCCCTCGACGGGCGTCCCAACCATCGGCGGCACCAGCACCCTGACCTATCAGAAGGGTCAGGGCCCCCAAGGGAAGGAGCTCTTCATGTCCTTCGAGTGGAACCAGGGGCTCTACCTGCTGGTGACCCCCAAGACCGGCCTCAACACGATCCACAGCTTGGAGCTTCAGGCCAAAGGGTCCTTTGGGGACTCCAAGGACTTTGTCGGGGTGGCCATAGACGGTCGGATCGAGGGCGAATACTCGACCGGCAACGACTTCAAGTTCCGCCAGCCGCCAGGGGACGTGGGTCCACGCAAGCCCGGTCCTAAGAAGCCCGGTCCCCAGAAGTAGCGGGTCGCTGCGGCCCGGCTTCGCAGCAGCTCCCCCTCCCCAAGCCCGTCCTCGAGGACCCGGTTGTGGGCTTCGAGGCGAGCACTCCCGCCGGGCGAAGCCTGACCCTCAGGACGCCCTCGACTTGCTGACAAGACTCCGCCACTAGCCCTCCCTGACCTCTATGAGTCAGAGGAGAGGGCCACCCTCAAGCCGACGGAGGGAACCGCCGAAGGCTACTTGAGCTTCTTGACCGCCTTGGGGACGAGCTCGTTCTCGATGTACTTGAGGATCGGCTTGATCTGACCGTCGAGGGCCTCCTTGAAGGCCGCGGTCTTGATGATCTCGTCCGGGTCGCTCTCGTCGAGGAGGTCGCCCATGGCGAGCTTGAGGCCCTTGACCTCACGAGCCAAGGCCGCGAAGGTCTTGACGTCGACGCCCTTGCCGCCGGCTTGAGAGGCCGCTTCCCCACCGGAGGGATCGCCGCCGGCTGGGGCGGCGCCTGCTGGGAGTTCGGCCAAGACGGCCTCCTTGACCGACTTGATCAACGCCGCCTCATCCCCAGAGGACTTCTTCGGCTCGAACTTGGCGAGCGCAGCCTCGATCGCCTCTTGACGCTCGGAGCGAACCGCCTCCAGAGCCTTGGCGACCGCCTTCTCGAGGGCCGCCTCGTCGACGCTCGCGCCCGGGGATTGCTCCGAGACCTGCTTGCTGATCGACTCGGCCAAGCGCGACTCGAGGGCCGCGAGGTCGAGCTCGGCGACTTTGGCCTCGACCTCGGCCCGGACCGCCTCGCGTCCTTCCTCGGCCAACTTGGCCGGCAAGGCCTCGATCTTCTGCGAGACGCCTTCGAAGCCGCCCTCGGCGACCACGCGCTCGGTGACCTTGGCGGCCACTCGCTCCTCGAGGCGCTTGACGAGGTCGCTGGCGTCGACCTTGGCCTCGACCTCCGGTAAGAGCTTCTCCGCCGCCGAGGTCGTGACCCGCTCCGCGACCTGGGTCGGGACATCTCCGAGACCTGCCTTGGCCGCTTCGAAGGCTTGGGTCTGAGCCTCGCCAGCGAGCTTCTCGGTCAAGAGATCGAGGTCTTGCTTCTTGCTCAACGCCGCCAGGGTCTTGGCGACGACCTGCTCTTGGAGGATCCCCTCGAAGGCGGCTTGGTCGAAGCCCTCGACGGCCCCAGCCAGGAGCTTGTCCGCAGCCTGCTCCGCGACTCGCTCGGCGAGGGCAGCGGAGTCGAGCTTGGCCTCGATGGCGCTCAGGGCCTTGGCCGTAGCCTGAGCGCGAACCTCGTCCTGAAGCGCCCCTAGGTCGAGGCCGCTCTGGACCTTCTCCAAGGCCTGCTGCGAGGCCTCACCGGCCAGGGCCTTCGTGTCGAGGGACTCCAAGATCCTCTCTCGTGCGGTGTGGGCCGCTTCTTCACGGACCTTGCCCGCGACCTTCGCCACGTCGAGCTTGCCCTCGACGTTGGTCAGGGCCCGCGCACGCCCCGCCGCCTCGACGCTCTCGCGCAAGGCTCCGGCGTCAAGTCCTTCGAGGACTTGCTTGACCGCGCCTGCCGTCGCTCGTGAGCGCGCGTCAGCCTCCAGTCCTGCGACGTCCAACCCCTCTACGATGGTGGCGCTGGTCCGAGTCGAGGCCTGCTCGAGGGCAGCCGCCGAGGCCGCCTCACAGAGCTTGGGCACGTTGACCTCAGCGGCGATGGCGGCCACAGCAGCGGCGATCGCTTGCAGAGTCGCGGCCTCCGAGAGCGCACCCAAGTCGATTTGAGCGTCGACCCTCTCCAGAGCGCTGTCCGTCGCCAGGAGCGTAACCTCCTCGCTGATCGCGCCCGCGTCCACGCGCTTCTCCGTGGACTCGACGGCGCTCGAGAGGGCGGCCGCGGTGACCTGCTCTGCCAGCTCCGCCGTGTCGATCTTGGGGTCAATAGCGCCCAAGGCCGCGCCCGTGGCCTGAGCCACGGCCCGTTCGCTGGCGCGGGCCGCGAGGCCGCTGAGGTCAAGGCGCTCGCTCAGGCTGGCCTGGGCTTGCTCGGCCGCGCGCTCGCAGGCGGTCCCTGCCAGGGCCTCGGCGTCGAGGCGAGGGCGAACTGCTGCCAAGGCCTCAGCCGTCGCCTTCTCAGCGACGCGAGTCGCGACGCGCTGACTGAGCGCCCCCGCGTCCAAGCGGGCCATGGCGAGCTCCAACGCGCGCCCGGTAGCTTGCTCCGCCGCGGCCGCGCTCACGGCCTCTAGGTCCAGGCTGGACAAGAGGTCGCTGACTGCCTGGGCGCGGACCTCGTCTCCGACTCGGGTCGCTATGGCCTCGGCGTTGAGGCGCGTCTTGACCTCCTCTTTGGCCTTGGTCTCGGTCTGGGAGCGGACCGCCTCACCGAGGGCCGTGAGGTCCAGCGAAGCGCTCAGGGCAGCGAGGGCCTGAGTCGTGGCTTGAGCCTGAACCTCGGCGCGGAGCCCCTCTCCGAGGGTAGGGCCGTCGACTCCGGCTAGGGCTTGAGACAAGGCTTCAGCTCCAGCCTTGCCGCGCACGGCCTCTGCCAGGGCGGCCAGGTCGAGCTTGGCCTGGAGCGCGCTCGCGACCTCCTGACTGGCCTGAGTCGTCGCCCGCGTCGCGGCCTCCTCCGAAAGGGTCCCGAGGTCCAGGCGCTCCTTGGCGGCCGCCAGGGCGCTAGCCGTAGCCTGCTCCCGGGCTTCGCTGCTGACCACGCCGAGGTCCAGGGTCTCGCGCAGCTCCCGGAGAGCGGCCGCCGTCGCCTGCTCGGTCACGCGCCGAGTCACGCGCTCACGGAGCTTCGCGACCTCGAGGCGCTCCTGGAGCGCGCTCAAGGCCGGCTGGCTGATCGCCTGATCGCGGATCGAGTCTAGGTCCAGCTCGCCGCGAACCTGCCCCAACACGTCCTGGGTCAGGTCGGCCTGGGCGCCCTTGAGTCCCCGCGCGACGACTGGCTTGATCGCGCTCGTGAGGACGGGTCGACAGGCCTCGGTCCCGAGCATTCGCGGCAGAGCCTCGTCGAGGACGCCGCGGGTGTGCGCCTTGGCTTGCTCGATCAGGCGCGCCTCGAGAGCCTCGAGGTCGAGGTCGCCCCGGGTCGCCGCCAGGGAGGAGCCGCTCGGCTTGCGCGCGCTGGCAGGCGCTGTGGGAGGTTTGACCGCGGCCGACTTGGCCCGCGGCCGGGTCTGAAGCTCCGAGGGAGCCTCCACGATCGGACGCCGCTTGCCCTCAGGGCGACGAGGCCGGGTGGGCGCCGGGCGCTTGGCCCCTGGCTGGCTCGGAGCTCCCTTGGGCAGGCTCTTCTGCTTGCCGCTGGCGGGGGGGCGCTTGCCCGGGGTCGGCCTCGCACCCGCCGGACCTTCGCTCCGGGCCTCCTTTGGACGGGCCTCCTTGGGACGGGCCTCCTTGGGACGGGCCTCCTTGGGACGGGCCTCCTTGGGCTTCTCGGCCGGCTTGGCGCCAGGGGGGCGCTTCCCCGCAGGAGGGCGACCGGCAGGAGCGCGGGCTCCTTCAGGGCGACGGCGAGGGGCGTCTGCTTGGGGCCGGCCGGCCTTGCGTGGGCGCGGCTTGGGGCTCTCAGAATCTGCCACGAGACCTCCTGTGTGGGGCAGCCAGCCTACCCGCCCCGCCTCCTCGTTGCCGGGGGGCACAGGGCAGGCACTCCCCCTATCTTGGAGATCTGGAGGCCCCATGGACGAAGCCGTCGAGACCCTGCGCCGCGCCCACGAGTCTGACCCTGCAGACGAGCAAGCTGCGCGGGCCTACGCCCTGGCCCTCGAGCGAGCGGGGGACGGCGAAGCCGTCGAGCGCCTCTACGCCTTCAAGTTCAAGTGCGACGTCAACTACTGGACCCTCCCCCTGGCAGGAGATCGCCTCGACTCAGACGAGCGCCACTGCGACCGGTGCCAGCGCTCGGTCCACTTCGTCCACACCCGCGACGAACTCCAAGAGCGCGTCCAAGCCGGCGCTTGCGTCGCCTTCGACCCAGAGGGCGTCGACGCCCTCGCCTTCCTCGTCGAGGAACCCCGCGTCCACCCGGGACAAGAAGAGCGGCCGCCTTGTCTCGTCGAGGGCAAGATCCCGCCGCCTCCGCCGCGTCCGCCCCTCGCCGGAGCTCCGCGTCGCATTCCCTCGCCGCCGCCCCCGCCGCCCCCGCTGGCCGGGGCGCCCATGCCCCTAGACCCTGGCCCTCCGCCCTCGCCGCTCCCGCCCCCTCCTCCCAGGCCGAGCTAGGCCGCTGAGGTTCGGAGCCGTGAGCGACGCGAGACTCAGAGAGCTGGAGCGGACTTGGCGCGAGAGCGGAGCCCTCGAAGACGAGCTGGCCTGGCTCGGCGAGCGCGTCCGCACGGGCGGCCTCGCCGAGGAGCGACTCCGCTTGGCTGCCAGCTTCGGACACCCGGCCTCGGTAGCCCTCGTTGGAGAACAGGAGCGACCCCTCCAAGGGCTACCTTTCCCTGACGGGCCCGGAAGGGGCTACCGCTGGCGCCTGGATCTGGAGACGACTCAGCGCGCCCTAGCCTGCGCCCTCTCGCGCGCCCCTTGGAGCGAGGTTCGCAGTCAGGAGCTCCGCGCGGCGACCCAGGTCGTCCAGCGCTACCTCTTGGCGCCCGGCCAGGAGGTCGAAGCTCTCCGCGACGCGACACGCCCCGCAGCTCTCGGAGACCCCCGAGGTCCCCACGGGGCAATCCTCCTGGCTGTCCTGAGCCGACTCGCGCAAGAGTGGGAGCCGGGGAGCTTCTCCCTCGACTCGCAGCCCGCCCTGGTGGAGGCCCTCAGCACCCTCGCCCTCGCGCCCGAGTTCGAGTTGGCGCCGGTCGAGGCCGAGCTCGCGGCCTGGGTCCTGGGCACCGGCGAGGCCCCTGGCCCCTCTGACAAAGAGGTTAGGCCCAAGGACGGGCTCTAGCCGAGGCGCCTCGCTAGGGTGAATTCGACGGGGAGGTCAGCGTGATCGTTTACGGAACGGGCATGTACGGGAAGGTCGACGAGGTCCCAGGCTTTTGCTGGACCGCGACCCAATTCGGCCACATCTACTGGATCCCGCTGATTCCTACGGGCAGCTACATAGTCACTGGCGAAGACGGCGACGGGATCCAAGGCCTCAAGGTCCCCCTCAACGGCAAGTCCGTCGGCGTGGCCTACCTCCAGGGTCTCTTCGTCGCGACGACCCTCGGCTGCCTGATCGGCGGGATCTCAACGGGCTCGCCCTTCGTGTGGGCTGGCTTCGCCCTCGCCATAGGCGCCTTCATAGGCATGCGCTTCGTCCCTGCCCTCACGACCGCGTCCTGGAATCGCGCCCAGCGCTACGCCGACGAACTCGATCTGGTCGAAGAGGCTCGGGTCATCTTGGGTGTCCAGTATGGACGCATTGACCAGCGCACGGCCGAGAAGCAGCTCCAGGCCCTCGCTGAGCAGCGCGACGCCGAGGAGCTGGAGCGCGAAGCCCGCAAGGCAGACCGCCGAGCTGCCCTGCTCGAGAAGAAGCGCGAGAAGGAGGCCGCCCGCGAGGCCAAGGCCGCCAAGAACAAGGACAAGAACGACGCGCTCCGCTCCAAAGCGCCCAAGCGACGGAAGAGCCGCCTTGGGGGTCGCGAGTAGCTCGTTCCCGCCACCATGGACGCCGAGGAGTGGACGGGACGAGGCTTGTAGCGCGAACGATTCTCCAACCGCCAAGGACGCGTCGCCAAGAGCGTCTCTTCCCTCTCCAAGGGGTGCGTGGGTCTGCGAAGGCCGCCGCTCAGGTTCGTGCAGGACGGTCGCCAGGTGTCTTCTCTTGGCGTCCTTGGCGTCCTTGGCGGTCAACCGAAGGGGCCTGCGCGAGCGAGCTCGCTAGGCACCGGTCCTCCGCCGCAGGACCTAGTCTCCTGGGAAGCTCGGGACGGCGGCTTCGCGGTTCGCGATTCTATCGACGCGCTGGTTGTGGCGGTTCCGCGCGGCCGTCCCGCGCTCGGCCAGCCGGTGACGGAGGGAGCGGGCGCGGGCCCTCAGGCCCGCCAACTCCGCGTGACCCGGCGCGAGGGACGCCAGGTCCCGGAGGGTGCCCTCTGCCCGCCGCGGCCGCTCTTGGCGGAGCTCGTCCTCGGCCCGCCTCAGGAGCGCGCGCAGCCGAGCTCGACGCGCTCGCTCCTCACGCCTCAGCTCACGCTGAGCCTGAGCGAGAGCCCTCTCTTCGCGCTCCTCAGCGGCCTCGCGTCGCCCTACTCGCCGCCCTCGCTTGGCCTCGGCCCGCCCCCGTCGAGCCTTCTCCTCGAGCCCGTCCGGGGCGATGCTGTAGGGGAACCAGCGAAGTCGCTCGAGGACTTGCGTGAAGCGGACCTCGGCCTCGCGGTAGCGTCCGGCTCGAAGGAGCTCCTCTCCCTCCTCGAAGATCCGCTGGACGTCGACGCGCTCGTGATCGATCCGTCGGTGAACTCTGTTCTGGAGGGCCTGCGCCACGCTCGCGATCTCTCCTTGGCGGTCTCCGAGGATGAAGTCGGTCCGGAGCTTGGCCTCGAGGATCTCGCGATCGTTGGGGTCGGCCTGGTGCGCCTGGTGGAAGCTCTCGCTCGCCTTCCGGTATTGGAGCTCTGCGAAGTGAGCCTGACCCGTCTGAAAGTAATGCTGCGCCAGGGCCGAGCGCTCTTGGTCTCTCAGCGAGAGCTCAGCCGAGAGGCGCGCCAGGCGGTCGTCTTCTGGTGACGAGGCATGCGGAGTCACGATCGCGACGGCCTCAGGAGGAGGCTGAGGTGAAGGCCCAGGCGCGCTGCTGGTGCAGCCGACTGAGGCCATCGTGCAGAGGGCCAGGAGGCAGTGGTGAGTGGGCAGCGACACGAAGGCTCCTAGCTCCAGAACGCGCTAGCTTCAGTCTAGAGGGGAGGCTGTCATCTCTCCGTCACCGAAGGGCCCACCGCTAGCGACTTGTATGGGACTTCGCCTAGGGACAGAATCGCGTCCACCCGGAGTCCCTGATGCGCTTCCTCCTAGTCCCCCTTCTGCTGGCGTGCTGCTCGGCCTGCCAATCCCGTCAGAGCGAGCCGGCACTCGCTCCGACTCCGACGCCAGCGAAGAGCGAGGTCACGAAGCCGACTCGAGTCCACGTATCGGAAGGCGAAGACCTCGCCGACCTCGTCCATCGGATCGGACAGAGCGTCGGTCGCACGATCTTGGTCGACCCCCGAGTCGAGTCCTCCGTCACCCCTCACATCAGCGGCTTAGCTTGGCGCGAAGCGATAGAGGTCCTGGCGAAGGCCTCCGATTGCGAGCTCGAGGAGCGCCAGGACGGCGTGATCGTGCTCGTCCCAGCCAAGTCGCCCCGAACCGAGTGAACCCGAACCGAGTGAACCCGAACCGAGTGGCCTCACCAGATAGCGTCCACTGAAGACGAAACCTCAACCGCCTTCGTGACGCTGCGATGACGGCGAGCCCAGATCCTCTCGCCATGACTCAGGCTGACTCGCTCTTTCCTGTGACCCTCGCGCTCCTCTCCGTGGCCCTCTCTGGCTGCGCGTCCGGCCCCCAGACGCCAGCTTGGCGACCCGAGGTCAGGACCCCGCCCCTCTCCCTCGCCTCGGTTCAAAGCAAGGTCGTGGCGACGGTCGAGCTCCGACTGCTCAGGGTCAGCCCGGCCCAAGCGGACGCTTGGACGAGCCTGGACCGGAGCGCGCTCCGAGTCTCGATCGTCCCTGACCTTCGCCTCCGCCAGATCCTGGCCGCCGCGCGCGAGCGAGGAGGTCGCAAGGCCTATGCCCCGCGAGTCTCTCTCCAGTTGGGACAAGAGGCCCAGCTCGGAGTCCAGACCCAGCACGCATACCTTCGCGACTTCGCCCGCGGCGACACGCCAGGCCTCGAGCCTGTCCTGGGAGGCTTCGAGACCGGCCTCCGCTGCCACCTCCGCGTCGACCTCGAGGAAGACCAGGGCTGGGGAGACTCTCTCCGAACCTGGGTCAAGCTCCGGGGCGAGCTCCTGATCAGCGAGCTGGTCGAGCTGGAGGAGGTGAGCATCGAGCACCCCGAGCTGGCGGCGACGCTGGAGATCCCGAAGCTCGAGCTTCGGCGACACGCGCTCGACCTCGAGGTTCAGCCCGACCAAGTGACCCTCCTGGCTCCTCCGATGGGGCCGCAGAGCGAGGACCAGATCGTGGTTCTGATCCTGGTCCACCTCTCCGAGGCTGACTCCGAAGAAGCGGCCAGGATCGAGCCCGGCCCAGGTGCTCCCGAGGACGACTAGAAGACCTAACTCCTTTGACTGCGGTGCGCTGATCGCTCGTCAAGGTGTCCGGATCCCGGCTGGGGCGCCTCTCCCAGGGTGTAGGAGGACCTCATGTTCGGAGTCCCACAGCGCCCCGGCGCCCGCTTGATCCAGGCTGCACTCTGCCTGGCCTTGACCTGCTTCGCGACGCCTGCCGAGGCTGCAGGCGTGGAGAGCGCCGTCGCCAAGGCCAAGGACAACCTCCTGGCTCGCCAAGACAAGAAGGACGGAGCCTTTCGCGGCAAGTGGGCTGGCGAGGGGTATCGCTCGGGCGAGACGGCCATTGCGCTCTTGGCCCTCCTTAAGGCAGGGCTTCCGCCTAACGATCGCCGGATCGAGGCTGGCTTCCGCTGGTACCTCGATCAGCCCCTCCAGCGGATCTACGACGTCTCGGTCGGCGTCTTGGCCCTCGAGGCGCGCTACATGCCCGAGACCAAGGCCTCGATTCAGGACCCCAAGCCGCTCTCGAGCCAGGTTCGCAAGCGCTTCAAGCGCAAGGCCTCGCCCCGAGACCGCGCTTGGCTCAAGCAGGCAGTGGCCTACCTCCAGGCCCACCAGGAGAAGGACGGGCTCTGGCGCTACCCCAACTACGGAGACGCTGACGTCAGCAACGCCCAGTTCGCGATCCTGGCGCTCAAGTCTGCCCACAGGCTCGGAATCAAGGTCAACCCCCAGGTGTTTTGGCTCACGGCCGAAGGGATCGTCCGGACCCAGGAGAAGAGCGGCCCCAAGGTCAGCTCCTTCCCCGTCCCCGCCGCCGAGCGCCCGATCGCCGGCCTCGAGGACAAGCGGGCCAAGAAGAAGAAGAAGAAGGCCCGCAAGAAGAGCCACTCCGGGACCCAAGAGCGCGAGGCTCCGATTCGCGAGGCAGGAACCCTCCAGCGCCAGCGCGCCCGCGGCTGGGGCTACCGCCCCGGCGACGCCCCGCGCGGCAGCATGACCGCTGCGGCCGTCGCGATCTTGGTCGTCTGCAAGAGCGAGCTCGAGGGCTACAAGCGCTATGAAGAGCGCCTCGGCGGCAAGGTCGATCAGTCCCTCCGCGACGGAGCTGCCTGGCTGGCCCACAACTTCGCCGTCGACCGCAACCCCGGAGCAGACCCTGACTGGCTCTTCTACTACCTCTACACCCTCGAGCGCGCCGGGACCCTCCTAGCCCTCGAGCGCTTCGGGGGGCGGGCCTGGTACGAAGAGGGGAGCCGCGTGATCCTCTCCAAGCAGCAAGGGGACGGAGCCTTCAACGCCCAGACCGCGGGCTCAGGCGACGGCGACTTGGCGGGGACCTGCTTGGCCCTGCTCTTCCTCAAGCGCTCGACGGTCCCCGTCATGAAGCGCGTGGTCACGGGTGGGCACAGCGCCACCCCTGCCGCGAGCGCCGCAGGCCCCGAGGTCAAGACTCTCCCCGGCGGGAAGCTCCAGGTCACCTTCCGCTACCGGAGCACCCCCGGGCGGAAAGTCCAGGTCGCTGGGAGCTTCAACGAGTGGAGCCAAGACAGGGACGCCCTCGTCGAGCGTCAGCCGGGTCTCTACGAAGTCACGCTCGAGATCTCCAGCGGGCTTCACCAATACAAGTTCGTCGTCGACGGGAAGACCTGGACGCCGGACCCAGCCAATCAGCGGCGCGCCCCAGACGGGCATGGCGGTCACAACTCGCTCCTGGGATCCTGATCCTGCGAGCGAGCGCTGACCCCGGGGCGCGGCCGCCCGACCTGGAGTCAGCATGAACCTCCTCATTCCCAGTCTCGCTTTGGCCCTCGTGGCGATCGTGCTCGTGATCGCCATCGGGAAGGTCCTAGGTGGACACTCTGCCGCAAGCAACGAGGGAGTCGACGAGCGCGGCCCAGGCCCAGAGCCGATTCGCCCCCCGGCCCCCGCAGCTCCCTTGGCTCCGCCAGCTCCCTCGCCCCCTGCGGCCCTCGAGCGGGGCCTCCAAGACGAGCTCCAGGAGCTCTTGGCTGCGGGCCAAGTGATCCGGGCCATCAAGCGCTACCGCGAGGTGTTCGGTGTCGGCCTCCGCGAGGCCAAGGAGGCCATCGACGGGCTCCGTGCCCAGCGCCCCCTCCCTCCACAGCCCCAGCCGAGCGCGGCCCCAGCGAGCGACCCCGCCCAGGATCCTGAGCTCCGCGCAGCCCTCGCCAGCGGCAAGAAGATCCTGGCGATCAAGCGCTACCGAGAGCTGACGGGACTGGGTCTCAAGGACTCCAAGGACGCTGTCGAGCGCATGTAGGGACTTCGCAGCCCCCAGTCGCACCAAATGAGCCAGGTCGGCCCCCTCCGGCCGAAGCAGCCTCCTAAGGGGTCTGGCGGCCTCCGCCCCCTGCTCGTTCGTTTTGGTGCGGGTGGGGCGACGCTAATGCCCGATATGGTCAACCCAGCCTGGACCCTGACATAGAATGGAAGCACTTATCGACTGGCACCAAGCGTGCACTAGGTTCCGTGCGCTTCGACCCGAACTTCCCCGACCGATCCCGACGGTCGGAGCGTGAAACGGACCCGGCCTTTTGGCTGGGTCCGTTTTGTTTGGTTGGCAGCCCTTCTCGAGGTCTGTGACCCTCCGCAAACAGGGTCGAGGGCCTTTGTCCGGAGCGAAGGCGGCGCTCGCCTCGCCCCACCTCCAGCCCTCGCTGAAGCCGTCGATCCAGCTCCGACCTCCACCAGCGCTCGACGATCTCAAGGCGCCAGGGATGGCAAGCCCTAGCTTCCGAAGTAGCGCTCAAGGGCTCCGGCGAGGGCCTTGGGAAGAGGAGCTACTCCGGCGGCGGAGCTCGCGCTCGCCCCGGCTCCGCCGCTCGTGTCGGGCAACTCGCTCGGAGCGGCGGCGCCGGCGCCGCCGCCTCCTCCGCTGGCCTGGGCCAGCGCTTGGCGAAGGCGGTCGAGGCGGACCCGGGCAGCTCGATCGCCGGACTGGGCGGCCTCCTTGAGCTCCTCTAGCTCGCGGAGGGCTCCTCCGAGGTCCTGCTGCGCCTGGTCGAGGACCAAGTCCTGAGGTGCGCTCTTCGGCTCGCCCGAAGGCGGAGATCCACCCTGGGCGCCGCCGCTGGGTCGGGGTCCCGCTGCGCGCGTGAGGGCCGCGAGCACGTCGAGGGGCAGCTCTAGGGGCTGCGACTCCTGGCCCCCCTCGCTCCCCTCAGCCACTCCGTAGCGGGCCCCGCTCGGCTCGGCCTCAGCCTGGCCGGGATCCGCCTCGCCCCCTCCTCCGCCGCCGGCCGCGAGCAGGCTCGGGTCGAGGAGCGAGCGGCTCCCGAGGCGCGGGGGAGCGGGGGGAGGAGCGCTCGTGAGCGAGAGGGGAGAGAGGGCGGTCGCCGCCAGGGCCAAGGCCCAGGCCGGAGACAGTCGCCATGGGACCCTTGCCTCGGGCCCCGCCTGGCGGAGGCGCTCGGCGGCCTCGAGCACGAGGGGAGCGCGGAAGCGCGGGTGGGCCCCTGCGAGGGCCTCCGCCGCAGAGGCCAGCACGGCGCCCCCCGCGAGGCGCGCGTCGAGGTAGGCGCCCACCGCTGGGCCCCCTGGAGCGACGACGCGCCGGGCGCGGATCAGGCCCCAGCCCAGAGCTCCGGCGGCCAGGGCTCCGCAGAGGAGACGAGGCGAACCGGGCAGGAGCGCCAGTTGCCCCAAGACAGCTCCCGCCAGGGCGCCTGGCCCGAGCGCTCGGAGCCGAGCCAAGAGCAGGAGTCGAGCGCGAGCCCGCGAGAGAGTCTCTGCCACCAGCTCCTCGTGAGAGGAGTCCTCAGGGGACGCGTCTAGAGGGGACACGGTCAACTCGGTCTACTCGTCCGACTGCTCAGAGCTCTTCTGCGGGGAGGGCGCCGGGATGGTCCTCTCCGCAGGCTCCGGCTTCTCCTCCTCCTCGTTGGGGTCGACCTCGCTCGGGCCCCGAGGCGCTGGCCGCGAGGCTGGGGGCGGCGGCTTGGAATACTTGCGCTGGGTGGCCTCGAGCTCCTTCAGCTCCTCCTCCTCGACGATCCGAATGTGGACCGTGACCGGCGTTCCCTTCTCAGGGACTCGGGAGGTGAAGGGGATGTAGACCGTGTCGTCGCCGCCCTCGATGAGCGGCGTGTCGAGGATCACGAAGGGGTGGTGGTAGGTCGCCACGATGTTGCCCTCGTAGCTCGCGGCGTAGACCTCCTTGAGGGTCTCCCAGTCTGGCGGGGCCGGGACCTTGACCATCTGTGAGCCCGTAAACACCCAGCCGACCCGAGGCATCGAGCGCTGCTCTCGTTGGTCGAAGATCATGTCCTCGACACGTCGTCGGACGACACCATTGACCGGAGCTGGGGCACTCTCGTCGCCGGCTGGTGTATGGCGAGTCCACCAGGCGGCGTCGATCACGACCCGCTCGCCCTTCTCGAGGGCGATCTGCTCGCCCTCTTCGCCGACCTGCGGCGTCGGCTCGAGCCCGAGGAGGAGCAGCGCCAAGTGGAGGTGCTGGGGGTCGCACTCGAAGCGGAGGAGGGTCTCGTGGGTCTTGCCGCGCTTGGTGCAGGCCATGAACTCGAGGGTCGGGCAGCGGTTGAGGTTCACGAAGGCGTCGACCTCGATCCGCCCCTGCTGAGGGAAGACCCGCAAGCCCGGGAAGCGATCGACGCCGCCCTTGGTGACGGGGCGGAGCGGCCCGGGGGGAGCCTTGGACTCCACGGGGGCTGGGGTGGCCGCAGGCGCAGGCTCGAGCCCGGGCGAAGGGGTCGGCGTAGCGCTGGGCGTGGCGAGGGGCGTCGCGACGGGGGTCGAGAAGGGCACCGGGCGGGCTGGGGTCTCGCTCGGGCTAGGCGCGGCTGGCGAGGGGCTCGGCAGGGGAGCTGGGCTCTTGGCCGGCCGAGCTGCGCCGCCGGGCGGGCAGCCTGTCAGTAGCCCCAAGCAGAGGAGAGGCAAGAGGAATCGGCGCGTGAGCATGCGGTGGTCCAGGGAGGAGAGGCGGACTCGGTTCTACCCCAGAGCATAGGGCGGGGTTCCCATTCTCCCATTCCGAGCGCCCGCCCGTGTTCGCGGTTAACCTCTCGGCCTTGGGCCAGGAGCCCAGAGGAGGTGCCCCGTGGAATGTCCTGCTTGCCAAGCCGAAATGAGTGAGTTCGACCTCGACGGAGTCATGATCGACGAGTGCACCCGCTGTAAGGGCGTGTGGCTCGACGCGGGCGAGGCCGACGAGCTGGTCAAGGACACCCCGACCCCCCGCGAGGCCCTCAAGAAGAAGAAGTACGACCTCCTCCGTCAGTGGAAGGTCGCAGCCATTGACCCCCGCGAGACCGATCGCAACTGCCCCCGCTGCTCGGCAGTCCTCCACCGGGTCAACTACAAGGACATCCCTGGGCTCCAAGTCGACAAGTGCAAGGACGACTGCGGGATCTACCTCGACAAGGGCGAGCTCGAAAAGGTCCGCCTCATCGATTAGGCCCGGTTAGGCTGTCGCCCGTGAGCGAGCCCCCCAAAGCACCTCCGGTCCCTGCGACGCCCGCAGCCCAGTCACCGGCCCCCCCCTCCCCTCGCCCACCCGGCGCCCTGACGCCGGCCTCAGACCCCAGCGAGGGAGAGCTTCCGCCCCTTTGGCTCCGGCCGAACCTGGACTATCCCTCAGTCAAGGCCTTGGGCTTTCGCTGGGCGCGCGCGACCTGGGTCGAGCGGAGCTTCTGGGTCGTGGCCCTCCTAGGCGCCCTGACCTGCCTCAGCTTGGCGACCTTCAAGCTCAGCCCTGACCCCAGCGGGATCGGGACCCACCAGCAGCTCGGGCTCCCACCCTGCGGCTTCATAGCCATGAGCGGCGGCTATCCCTGCCCCAGCTGTGGCTACACCACGACCTTCACCCTCGCAGCCCATGGGCGTCCTCTCGACGCGTTCGCGAATCAGCCCTTCGGCTTCGTCGTGTTCTGTCTGACCCTGCTGGCTGTTCCCGCGACAGCGCTCTCAGTCTTTCGCCGCGTCTCCCTCTTCGCGGCCACCGAACGCTGGCCATGGTTTCGGATCTTCGCTGCGCTCCTCTTGGGCTGGATCGGCGCTTGGGCCTACAAGGCCTCCTTCGTGGGCGCCCCCTAGGCTTGAAGTCAGCGCGCCCCTAGGCGCTGGGCGAGGACGAACTCGCCTGGATCCGGTTGGTTCACGACCTCGAGGCCGGCGACCCGCAGCCGAATCAGCCTCGCGATCCGCGTGACCGCCATCTCGGGGGTGTCGAAGAGGCCTAATGCTTGGAGATCCCAGGCCCGCACGTGAAAGCGTGACTCGTAGAGGCTCACGAGGTGGCGACCTCCGTTGAGGAACACCAGACCTGCCGTCCCACCAAACTCTGGGATCACGCCCGGGACGATGGCCAAGAGGGCCCCGCGCTCGATGTCGTAGAAGTAGAGGTCCCGCCCCCCGACCCAGGCCAGCAAGCGATCCGATCGAACCAGGGACAGCGCGACCCCCGAGTGAGACACGCGTCGTTGGGTGACTTTTTCGCCGAGGAACCACAGCTCTCCTCGGAGGGAGTCGAGGGAGTTCGGGCCCGCGCGGCGCCCCGACCCCAGGGAGGTAATGCAGAACCCCGTCGATCCCTTCTCGAACACGGCTCCGGTCACGAGGCGCGCGTCGCCGAAGGTCCAGGTGTGCTGCTCGGGGAGCGACGCATCCGCCTCGGGACCGCGGATCACGTCCAGGCGACCCGCGCCTCCCGTCGCGAGACCCCTCCGGCTCACCTCTAGGAAAGCCGCGGGCACGCCCTCTTCGTTCGCCTGCTGCTTGCGAAACTTGCCCTCGGCGTTGATGACTAGGAGCTCGGGGTCGCTCAAGGCTCCGACCATCCAGGCCTGGAGCGGCGGCCAATAGGCCATCGTCATCGGATTCTTCAGCGCCGGGAGCCGGTAGGCCGAGCCCGTGTCGCGCCGGTTTCGGAGCGAGTATTCGGCCAAGAACCCGGTCCCACAGACGCCCAACACGTCCCGCTCCGGCGCGTGAGAGAGCAGGACCGCTTGCCCGGGCGTCGTCAGCGTCCGAATCGGCTCGGGGTCGCCGACTCGGTGCTCGAAGAGCTTGCGCTGGGTGGCCACGACCACGAAGCGATCCGTCCCGACCCCGAGCAGGCGCGTGTATTCGAGCCGCGAGTAGTAGGGAGTCCCTGTGGCGTTGGGCGAGACGGTCCACAACCCCGCCGCGCCGTCGCGACTGGTCGCGCTCAGGAGTCTGCTCTTAGCGTCGATCTCAGGCGGCCAGGTCGAGGCCCGCGAGATCGGAAAGCGCACCGAGAGCCGGGTCCCGAAGGTCCGATAGAGCGAGGCCACTCCGTCCTTGCGGGAGTAGAAGAGGTATTTCCCGTCGCGCGAGACGCGCAGCCACTGAATCGGCGCCGTGCGCTCCGAGAGCACGACGGGAAGCAAGAGCTTGCGCCCTATGACCTGGGTGATCCCGTCGGTGGTGCCGACCCAGACCGTGCTCGGGCTCTTGGGCTCTCGAGGGTTCGAGGGAGCGAAGCAGGGTCCCGCGACGACTTCATTGACGCTGTAGTCCGGCTGGCCGCCGCCGCTGAGAACGAGGACCCCGTCGCTAAAGCGCGCCCCGTATCTCCCGTCGTCCGAGAGGCTCGCCTCGAGCAGCGTCCGGCCCTCGGCCTTGAAGGGGCGCCTGAGCACAGGCTCGCCCTGCTGGGTCGTGTCCCAGATCGCGAGCTCGTCGGCGCACGCGGTCAGGAGCAGGCGCCCCTCGGCGGCGAAGCGCAGCGAGACTATCGCGCGTCCGCGATGCGCCGAGAACATGTGCGACCGGGTGCGATCCGCGCTCTCGAGGACGACGCTCCCCTTGGTGTCGCCGCTCGCGGCTAAGCGACCCGTGACGTCGCGCGCCAGGGCCGTGGGGAAGTTCGGCATGGACCACTTCCGCCGGGTCTCACCGCTTCGCCAGGCCACCGTCCCCCCGGCCGAGAGCTCGAGGAAGTCGCCGTTGCCGGGCCCCGGGATGCGATAGATCGCCTCCTCGGTCTCGCCCCCTGAGGCCACGTTCTCTGCGAGGTCGAAGCGCGAGGAGATCCCCTGACCACCGGCGTAGCTGTAGCGCTCGTCGACGCTCAGGCAACGGACCGGGACGTCGCCCAGGATGAACTCACGGACGGGGTGGAAGTCGCTCAAGCGCCGGTGCTCGATGGCACCCGTCGCGAGGCCGATGGCGATCTCGTCCTCGCTGACCGCCGTCAAGGCGAGGGCGGCGTCCTTGACCGGGACCTGAGCCTCGACCTCCAGCCCCGCGCCCTCCTGGACCTCAGCGCTGCGGGCCAGGGTCCCCTCGTAGCCGAGCGAGGCCAGACGGGGCCCCGCCCAGACCAGGGCGGCCACGCCGGCGGAGTGGACCTCCTCGCGAGCGGGGCTCTCAGCGAGGGCTTGGCCGCGGAAGAGCCGCAGGGAGCCGCTGAGGTCTCCCAGGGCCAGGCCGGGTGTCCCCCAGGCCATGGCCGTGGGCGTGATCTCTTGGACCCCGAGGACCTCGGTCCAGCTCAGGAGGTCGCTCGTGACGCGCAAGGCACCGTTCGCCCATACGGCGGCCAAGCGCTCGCCGCTGGGGCTCACGGCCAGCGCGATCACCGACGAGGGCCCCTCCGCCGCGCGAGCCCACTTCCCCTTGGCGTCCAAGCCTCGGCGCACGAGCGCCCCCTCCGAGAGTCCCGCGACGACGTCCCCGCGGAACAAGACCAAGGCTCGGACCGAGCTCGAGCAGGTGGGCAGGCTCTTGGCTCCCTCGAGGCCCCGCACGCTGCCCGTAGTGGAGCCGACCAGGTAACCGCCGCCCCCGACGGGGAGGACGCAGGTCCGAGTCGGTGGCGGGTCATAGGCCGCGGGGTGGATCTTGATCATGGCGTGGGCCAGGAGACCGCGAGTGCGAGGGTCCTCGAGGCGCCGGAGGCTCTCGGCGAAGAGGGCCGCGGCGTCGTTGTAGAACCCGAGCTCCGCCAGGCGCTGGCCCTTCTCGCGCAGGGCCCGCGCGATCTGGAGGCGGCTGACCTCGACCTCGCGCTCGACGCGAGCCGCGTTGGCTTGGGCCGAGGCCTCGGCAGCCCGAGCTCGCTCTCCCTCGGCCAGGGCTTGCTCGCGCGCGGCCAGGGCCTCGGTCCGCGCAGCCTCAGCCTGGACGCGACCGGCCTCGGCCGCGTCGCGCTCGCTGCGGACCCTGGCCACCGAGTAGAGTCCTCCCGCGACGATCGTGAGGCAGCTCGCGAGGACCACGAGGGTCAGGGCCTTGTTGCGCCGCGCGAGGCGCCAGAGTCGCTCTCGTCCGCCGAGGGGGCGAGCCTCGATGGCCTCGCCGGCCAAGAAGCGCTCGAGCTCCCGCGCGACGGCGGCCCCGTCCGGATAGCGGCGCTCCGGCTCCTTGGCCAGGCACTTGAGGATCAGGGTCTCGAGGTCGCGATTGATCTGAGGGCTGATCTCGCGAGGCCGGGTCGGCTCGCTATACATGATCTCGCCGACGAGCTGAACCAGAGAGAGCCCGTCGAAGGGGAAGGCTCCGGTCAGGGCGAAGTAGAGCACCCCGCCGAGGGCGAACACGTCCGAGGCCGGGCAGGTCAGCTGCGGCTTGCCCGCGGCTTGCTCAGGGCTCAAGAAGTGCGGCGTCCCCAGGATCTGTCCGACCTGCGAGAGGCTCGAGACGCCGGCCAGGTCCATGTCGCGGGCCAGCCCGAAGTCGGTCAGGCGGGCCTGACCTTCACGGTCGACCAAGATGTTGGCGGGCTTCACGTCGCGGTGAACGATCCCCTGTTCGTGAGCGTGGCCGAGGCCCTCGGCCACGCCGCGGATCAGCTCACAGATCCGACGCGGAGTCAGCTCTCGCTCCTTGAGGACCTCGTCGAAGGCCTGGCCCTCGACGAAGTCCATGACCATGAAGGGCTGGCCCTTGCTCTCGCCGATCTCTAGGACCCCCACGATGCCGGGGTGGTGGAGCTTCGCCGCCGCCTGCCCCTCCTGCTGGAACCGGCGCAGTCGTCGCTCGAGGACCTCCTTGGACTCCGAGGGGCGCGGGAGGAGCTGCTTGATCGCGACCGGGCGTCGCAGCTCAGGGTCGTAGCCGCGCCACACGACCCCCATTCCCCCTCGCCCGAGCTCGCCGAGGATCGCGTAGCGCCCGAGGACCTTGCCCGCTGCCATGGCCGCCGTGACCTCGTCGGGGAGGGCTCGGCTCCGGGCGTGGCCGGGGTCGCTTCGCGTCTGGTCTTGTGCGGGCTCGCCCGACCCAGCGCGCAGGCCGAGGCCAGGGGTCGCGGCCGCGAGGGTCGCGTCTTGGGAGACGGACTCGAGCGGAACCTGCGCCTGGGGGGCCGTGGCCTGGCGCCCAGAGGTCGAGGGGAGCTCGTGGGGCTGAAGCAGCCGCTGCTCGACGAGGACCTGAAGCGGCGAGACACGACGTGCCTGAGCGCTCTCGACAGCAGCCTGCGCTTGGGCAGGCGTCAGTCGACGAGCCGCGACGAGGTGCTGCAGGAACTCACGCGTGCGATCCACGGAGCCACCCTGACCGGGAACCGGGCTCCAGACAAGTCAGCCACGGCGCGACTGGATCGGCGGGGGCGAGGCAGATCGATCAACTGCGGGCACGGCTGCAACGACCGCTCCCGCACTCTTCGACCGACGCGGGAGGCGAGGGCCTGGTCTCTAACTGCCAAGGGCGCTCATGCCACGCCCGTCCCGGCCTGAGGACGCTCGTTGCGCGAGCGATTTGAACCGCGGAGACGCAGAGGACGCGGAGGGCGTCGCTGAGGGCGCCTCGCGGGGGGCCTCTCGCGAGTTGGCGGGTCGGAGGCGGCTAGGTGAGCCCGGCAATGAGGGCGGGGGTAGGAATGGATGCTTCGCGCCTCGAGTTCGTGTGGGGCAGACGAGAACGGAGGCCGTCGCGAAACCGAGCCGAAGCGACCGGGCTTCGTCAGGCGGAGCTTCCCCTCCCCTCCGACGCGCCAACCCGATCCCGCCGCTTCCAACTCCGGAGCGCCCTCAAGTCCCGCGAGACGACCTCTGTGACCTCCGTGGATCTCCGTGTCCTCTGTGATTCAAAGGAGCGCAGCCCACAACCCGGTTCTCGGGGACGGGCACGACAGGCACGGGCACTGCAAAGGCCTCACGGGCACGGGCACGGGTCACTGAGGCTAGGAAGGTCTGCTCCTTATCGACGGCTGAGGCGAGTACGCGCCCTCCCCCCTAATCGGGCCGAGGGATCTGCCAAACCGAGCTGTCCTCCAGGCTCCCCCCCAGGTCCAGGATCTGGAGACGGCAGGTCTTGAGCAGCTCGCGGGAGCTCTGACCCTTCGAGAGCCGCGGGGTCTTTCCGTCGAGCCCTCGCAGGCTGCGGATCACGTTCCGCAGCTCCCGGCAGGCGCGGTCCTTGCGCTTGAGGTCCAAGAACACCTGAGCCAAGTCGTAGCGAGCCTCGACCCGATCAGGGTCGAGGTAGAGGGCGCGCCTCAGGCTGACCTCAGCCCGAGCGAACTCACCCTGGGCTCTCCGGATACGTCCCAGAGCGACGTGTGCGTCGGTGCTCAGAGGCTCGACCTCGACCGCGGTCTGGAGCTCTGCGGCAGCCTGCGAGAGCTGATCGCGGCGCTCGTGGATCTTGGCGAGGGCGATGCGGGGGATCGCCCAGCGCGGGGCGCTGCTGATGGCGGCTCGCAAGCTCCGCGCCGCGGCCTCTTCGTCGCCGGCGCCCAGCTCCGCCTCGGCGCGAGCCACGAGGGTGTAGGGGCGTTTGGGCTCCGCCTCGCGCCGGAAGGCGCGGGTCGGAGTCTCGGAGCCCGAACGCCAGGAGCGCGTCTCGATCGAGCTCTGGGGTTTGGACCGCGGGGCGGGGCGGCGGAAGGTCCGAGTCACCGTGGCCTCGTCCTCTGGGAGCGGACGCCGGACCGGGCGCGGGATCGGCCGACTGACGGGAGCTATGGGAGCTCGGACCGGAGCCACGCGCGGGTCTGGGCGCTTGCGGTAGTAGTAGGTGTCCCCCCAGAACACGACGTCGAAGTGGCGATCGAGGCTCGGAAACACCTCGGCGTGCCCCAAGAAGAGGACCCCGCCTGGGGTCAGCGCCTGATGGAAGAGGCGCACGATCTCGAGGGACTGCTCCTGGCTGAAGTAAATGAACACGTTCCGGCAGAAGATCACGTCCCAGGTCCCGAGGGCCGAGCGGGGCGGTCGGTCGTGGACAAGGTTGTGCTCGACGAACTCGACTCGCTTCCGCACCGCGTCCGCGATCTTGGCCCGCCCGCCGACGAGGTCCACGAAGTGGCGATAGTCCGGCGGGATCCCACCGGCGACGCTGTCGCGGTAGATCCCGCGCCGGGCGCGATCCAGAGCCTCTTTGACTATGTCCGTCGCGAGGACGTAGTAGTCACGCCCGAGGTTCCCCAAGGTGGCCTCGGCGACCATCGCGATCGAGTACGGCTCTTCGCCCGTTGAGCAGCCCGCGGACCAGATCGAGATCGGGTGGCTGTGGTTGCTGCCCCGAGCCAGGGTCGGGAGGACCTCTTGGGCCAGGGCGTCGTAGCTGGCCGGGTTCCGAAAGAAGCTGGTCGTCCGGACGGTCAGGAGGCCGAAGAGCTCCTCGAGCTCGTTCCGGCCCATGGGATCTCGCCGGAGGTAGTCGAGGTAGGCCCCGACGTTCTTGAAGCCGCGGCTCGCGATGCGCTCGAGGAAGCCCTTGGCGAGAAAGGCCCAGCGATCGCTTGGGATCGCGAAACCCGTCGAGCGCTCCAAGAAGCGCCGAAGCTCTTGCTCCTGTGAGAGGAGGGGATTCGAGTCGGCTCCGCTCAGGGAACGAGCTCCTCGATCGCGGTCGCGATCCCGCTCAAGGGGAGGACTTGCTCAGCGGCGCCACGCTCGGCCGCCACCGAGGGCATTCCGAACACGACCGAGCTCTCCTCGTCTTGGGCGATGGTGCGTCCCCCCGCGCGGCGCATGGCCAAGAGCCCCTCCGCGCCGTCGGAGCCGATCCCAGTCAGGACGACGCCTATGGCCTTGTGGGCGTAGGCCTCAGCGATGCTCGCCAGGAGGCGGTCGCCGCTCGGACAGTGACGCCCAGGGCGGACCTCGTCCGGTCGGACCAGGCGCAGCCGGCGCTCCGCCGTCAACTCCGAGTAGAAGCCCTGCGGGGCCAGGTAAGCCTGCCCCGTCAGGAGCGGTGCCTCGTCGCGTCCTACGTTGACCTTCAGCGGCGAGTTTTCGCCCAGCCAGCGGGCTAGGCCTTCTTCGAAGCTGGCCGCGATGTGCTGCACGATCACGACGGCGGCGGGGAGATCGCCCGGGAGGGCCTGCAGGATCTGGGTCAGGGCTCGCGGGCCGCCGGTCGAGGACACGATCCCGACCACGCAGGGCGCGCGGCGAAAGTAGCCTGAGGAGTGGGGCCGTGACTTGGTCTTGCCAGGCGCTGGCCTGCGCGCGCCAGCTGCTAGGCCCCCTCCGCGCGGGTGGTGGATCACAGGCACGCCGGCCATCAGCTCTAGCCTCCGCGCGAGGCCAGCGTCCTTGGGGCTCAAGGCCTCCAGGTCGGGCTTGGGGATGAGATCCAAAGCGCCGAAGGAGAGGGCCCGCAGGCCGAGGTCGACCTCGCGCTCAAGGTTCTCGGCCGCGGTCATGAGCAGGATCGGCGTCGGGTGGTTGCTCATGATCTCGCGGGTCGCCGCGAGGCCGTCGAGCCTCGGCATTTGGACATCCATCAGCACGATGTCCGGCCGCAGGTAGCCGACCTTTTCGACGGCCTCCCTCCCGTCCACGGCCGAGCCGCAGAGCTCCAGCGCCGACGAAGCCTCGACGTAGGTCGAGAGCGCGCGGCGGTGGATCCCGCTGTCGTCCACGATCAGGACTCGGACGGTCATAGGAGTCGCTCGAGGGTCTTGCGCAGGGTCGCCTCGCTGAACTCGCTCTTGGTCAGGTAGCTGTCGGCGCCGGCTTGGAGTCCTGCCTCACGGTCTTGGCTCGAGCCGCGATTACTCACGATCACGAGCGGGGTCCCCGCCAGGTCGTCGTGGGCGCGCACGCGCCTGGCCAAGCCGAGGCCGTCCAGCCGGGGCATCTCGACGTCGGTCAGGATCGCCAGGGGCCGAACCCGCTCCAGGAGTCCCCAGGCGTCCATTCCGTCCACGGCCACAATCGGCTCGAACCCAAGCGCCTTGACCGCGCGCCCCACGAGCTGCCGACTGACGATGGAGTCGTCCACCACCAAGATCGTGCGGCCTTGGCTGGTCTCGACAGGAGCGCTCGCCGTCGCCCGGCGGAGGGAGAAGAAGAGCTCCGGGACGTGGATCTGGAGCGCGATCTCGCCGCTCGGATCCTGAACCGCCCCCGAGACCCAGCTCAGGCGTTCGAGGGGCCAGCCAATCGGCTTCACGACCACCGAGCGCTCCTCCAAGATCTCCTCCACGACCAAGGCCAAGCGCTCTGAGCCGTGATGAACGACCAACACCCGGAGGTGCTCGCCGTCGGGGAGCACTGGGCGACCGAGGAATCCGCTCAGGTGCAATAGCGGCAGCGCGTGCCCCCGCCAAAGGAGGGTCAGGGTCTCGCCGAAAGTGTTGATGTCGCTCGAGGGGACCCGGATCGACTCGATGATCGACTCGGTCGGGAGCGCGAAGCGCTGGCCCCCAGAGCGCGTCAGCATGACTCGAGAGATCAGGAGTGTCAGCGGAAGACGAATCGTGACCGTCGAGCCCAACCCGATCTCGCTCTCGACTTGGACGTCACCCTTGAGGTCCTCGACGACACGGCGCACGGCGTCCATTCCGACCCCGCGCCCAGAGATCTGGGTCACGCCTTCCTTGGTGCTGAAGCCGGGGGCGAAGATGAGCTGGATCGCCTCCGCGTCCTTGAGCTGGGCCGCCTGGGCGGTGTCGATCACTCCCCGCCGGACGGCGATCTGACGGATCCGATCTGCGTCGACCCCGCCCCCATCGTCGTGGACTCGGATCGCGATCCGGTTTCCCTCCTGGCCGGCGCTCAGCTCAAGGAGCCCTTCTGGCTCCTTGCCTCGGACGACTCGGACCTCGGGGGCCTCGAGGCCGTGATCCAGCGCGTTCCTCAGGAGATGGCTCAGGGGAGACTTGAGCGCGTCGAGGATCACGCGGTCCATCTCCGTGTCCTCGCCACGAACCCGAACTCGAACGCGCTTCCCGAGCTGTCGCGCCAGGTCGCGGACTTCGCGCGGGACGCGATCAAAGAGGTGACTGACCGGCCGAAGTCGGACGTCGACCGCGAGCTGCTGGAGTCCCGAGGTCGCGCTTCGAACGCCCAGGACGTCGGTCCGAATGTCTCGAGCGATCCGCCGCAGCCCCATGGACACGTGCCCCGCGTCGGCCGTGCCCTCCTCGACCGCGTTCAGGAGGGTTCGAATCCGGGCCTCATAGGTGTCGAGGCGTTGGTGCGCCAAGGTCAAGTCGGAGACGATGTTGTTCAGCTCGCCCAGGCGCGAACCACGGACTCGCACGACCTCGTCTTCAGTCCGGACCGCCGTGCGCTTGGTCTCGCTCCGCGGTCGCGCGACGCCCGTCGTCGTGACTGTCTCTGGGCGCTTGCCGAGGGCGGTGTCGTGGTCCTGACTCGAGCTAGGGATCGCGACGCCGCCGGTCTCGATCGCCGCGGTCGGCATGTCCCAAGGTTGAACGCCCTCGTCGCTGGAGGGATCCGCGGCCGGCTCACGAGTAAAGCCCTGGGCGCGCGATTGTCGGGCCGTGTCAAAGGGGTTCTGGGAGTCGCCAGGGCTCCGAGCAGGGGCCTCGCCCCCGGGCCACGACTCTGGGGCCTCGAGGGGAGGGGTGGCCGGCGAGGCGGCTGCGCCGCCGGCTATGGCCTCGGCGACTCGAGCTCTGAGTTCGGGGTCGTCGAGGTCTGTCCCAGAGGCGGAAGCCTCTTCGACTAGCGCCGAAAGGCGATCCGTGGCCTCGACCAGGAGCTCGGTCCCGAGCTCGGGGCCCGCGCGATAGGCCCCAGCCAAGCCCTCCAACTCGTGGACCAGCGTTCCCAGCTTGGAGAACCCGAGCAGGCGTGCGGAGCCCTTGATGGTGTGGAGCTCGCGGTCCACCTCGTCCATGTGCGCCGAGGGTGGCTCCCCTGCAACGATCGCCTCGAGCGAACGCGAGACGTTTAGGAGTCGCTCCAGCGACTCCTCCTGAAAGATCTCGAGGAACTCGAGGAACTCCTCGTCATCGCTGCTCACGCGACCGCCTCGGCGCTGATCAAGGCCGCCCCGAGATCGGCGGGCGCGGCCAGGTAGGCCACGCCCTGCGCAAGGTTCACGACGCCGCGCAGTCCGAGCCGTCGGCCATAGGTTTGCAGGACGCGGGGGAGGCTCGAGAGTTCACGCAGCTCGCTGCGAAAGATCTGATCGATTCGACACACGATCAAGCGCAACGAACCCGCTCGTCCCCGTATGACAAGTGACTCCGCGTGATCGGGCTCTAGCGCCTCGACCTTCAGCCCGAGCCGAAGATCGACCTCGGGAAGCGCCGCCGCCCGCGCCGGGTCGTAGCGCCCCTCGATGGTCTGAACCTCGACCGGATCGAACAAGAGCTGCAACCCGCCCACGTTGACGAGGCAGAGAGCATGGTCCGCCCTAGCCGCCATCGAGGCGCTGCTCCAAGAGCTCGAAGAGCTTGCTAGGTTCAATGAGTCCAACGAGGACACCGTCGCGGTCCAAGACTCCGCTGAAGATGTCTCGCTCTCCGCGAGGAGGCAAGATCGCTTCGCCTACCTCGACGCGACGGAAGTCAGGCAGGACAGCCGAGAGGATTCCGACCTTCCGCTCACCGGCGCGAACCACGAGCAGGCTCTTGGCCTCCTCGAGGCCGGAGGCCACGGCGCCCGGATCGAGGAGCGCCGGGAGGTCGATCACGCACACCACGCTGCCGCGGAGGTTCGCGATCCCGCACACGAACGCCGGACTCAGCGGAACGCTCGTCAGCATGGGCACCCGCTCGGTCCGCTCGACGACGTCGATGGAGATCGCGAACTCTTCCCGTGCGCAGCTGAAGCGAATGATCTGGTAGGCCTCGGCAGCCTCCTGGGTACGCGCCTCCGCCGCCCGGGCGGCGTCAGCAGCCTCCAGGAGTGCGTCGAGAGAATCTGGCTCTTGCTGCGCGTCGCTCAGAGCTATCTATCCCCGTCGGAGCGCTTCGAGGTCGTAGCCCGTCGTCGCCGTCTCAGCTGGCGGGGCCTCGATTCGGCCGGTGCCGCTCCGTCCCTGGTCCTCGAAGGTGTGGAGCTTCTCGTGAAGATCCTGGGCCAAGGTCGCCAGCTCGTTGCTGTAGCCAGTGACGCGCTTGGCACCGCTCGCGACCTCTTCAGAGGCTCCAGCGACTTCGCGGACGGCCGTCGCGACCTGGGTGCTCGCGCTCCGTTGCTGGTTCGTCGCGAGCTCGATCTGGCGCGCGGCGTCGGTCGAGCGCTTGGTGATATCGGTGATCCGCTCCAGGCACTCCTGCGCGCGCTTGGCGAGCTCTCGGCCGTGCTCGGCCTGCTTGACGCCGTCGTCGCTGGTCAGGACCGCGGCTTGGATCTCGGCCTGAATCTCGGCGATGAGGCCCTCGATCTCGCTCGTCGACTCGACGACGTGGTTGGCGAGGTTGCGGACCTCCTCGGCCACGACCGCGAACCCACGGCCAGCCTCACCGGCCCGCGCGGCCTCAATGGCGGCGTTGAGGGCGAGGAACTTGGACTGCTCGGCGATCCCAGTGATCAAGTCGGCGACCTTTCCAATGGAGCGGGACTTCTCGCCAAGGGCTTCGAGGCGTCGGGCACCGTGTTGGCTGGCCGCCACGATGTCGTTCATGCCGCTGCCAACGTCTCGCACGGCCGCGTTGCCCTGCTCGGCGCTCGTGAGCGAGTCGTCTGCCAGGGTCACCACGTTCTTGGCGATGTCTGCGATGTGTCCGGAGCTCGCTGCCAGCTCCTCCATCGTGGCCATGGTCTCGGTGATCGCCGCGGCCTGCTGGGTCGCCGAGGCGGCCTGGTCCCTCGAGGCAGCCTGGAGGCTGCGAGAGGAGGCGTCGATCCGGCTGCTCGCGTCGCCGAGCCCGTTCACGAGCTCGGCTAGGCGGTTCGTCATTTGAACGAAGGCGCCCCGCAGAGTCCCGACGTCACCTCGGAGGAGGTCGGCTTGGACCTCGAGCTGTCCCTGGGCGACGGATCGGACGCGCTCAGCCAAATCGCGGAGCATCTCCGAGACTCGCCGCACGTTGACCCCGAGCTCGCCAGGCGTCTCCTGGTCCAGGATCGAGTTGCCCAGGTCGTCTGAGGCCAGGGCCGAGACCTGAGCGGTGATCCGTTCCTGGGTGGTCACGATGGACCTCAGCCCCTGGAACAAGAGCGAGACCTCGTCTCCGCCCCCGGAGAGCTCGGCCTCGCTGCGGCTGACGTTGTCGAGCGCCCGCCGCGCCCCAGCGAGGTCGCCCCCGTCAGAGATGAGGGCCAAGACGCCCGTCAGCTCTCCGAGTGGGGTCGCGATCCAAACTTTGACGAGCAGGAGCACCAGGCCTATCGGGAGCGCGCAGAGGAACACGAGGGTTGGGAGGCCGTATTTCAGGGCCCAACTCTGGCTCGGAATCACGCTGGAGACCCCCCAAGCGAAGAACATTCCAGCCACAGCGGCGAGGGCCGCTACGAGTGAGATCTGAGTCAGGAGCCCGAGGCGCTTGAGCTGGTCCATTAGGAAGGTCTCCGAATTCGGCGATACATGCTCAGGAAGTCAAAGAAGCCCGAGGGGCCGAAGAATTGCAGCTTCACGACGGGGCCCAGGCGAATGCTGTCCATGTCGTCGAGTTGGCGTCGTTCGCCGGCGGCGAGGCGCTCGCCGTTGACGAAGGTCCCGTTGGCCGAGTCGAGGTCGGAGAGGAAGAAGAGCTTCTCGTCGTCGTCGCTGAACTCGAGGGAGAGCTCGGCGTGCTGAGCCGAAATGCTCCCGTCGGCGATCACGATGTCCGTCCCCGCCTCCTCGCGCCCGATGACGACCGACTCTGCATCTTCGCGGCGAGGGAAGACCCGAAAGAAGGTCACCTCGGCTTCCATGAAGCCGTCGCCGGCTGCGGGCAGCGCGGCCCGCGTCAAGCGGGCCGTGCTCCGCTGACCGCTGCCTGGGATCGGCACGTTCCCTGTAGTCCGCTCACGAATCAGGAAGGGGTAGCGGTGCTCCTCGAGGAACGCCTCTTCATCCTGCTGAGCGGTCGAAACGACCAAGTCGTTGAGGTTCTCTCCCGACACGTTTGCTCCTAGCTCGGGTGGTGCCCGCTCATGTCGACCTTGACTTGGAGCGAGCTGAGCATGTGTTGGATCTTGCTCTCAATGCGATTGACACCGATGACGTTGTCGAGCACGACCGCGCGCTCCGACCCCTGGGGGTGGAGGACGATCCGGCCCGCTCCGCCGAAGGGCAGGAACAAGCAGTGCTCGAAGAGGTCCGGGATCTCCTTGTGGAGGCGAAGGTTCGGCGCCGGATAGCGCTTGAGGTCACCCAAGAGGCCCTTGTGGTGGAGGATTTCGTTGTGGCTGATCTCCCAATAGTCGAAGAAGCCTTGGATCCAGACTCCGACCAAGGTCACGACTAGGACCGCAGATGTCACGAAGTAGAAGTGGGGGTGGGCCTTGACCTGGATCTTGCTCAGGCCGCCTTGCATGCCCTGAATCAAGCCGATCTCGAGGTTCTGGTCCAAGAGGAGCAGGGTCAAGATCGTGACCGTGAAGAACAGGAAGAGCGCCAAGAATTCGCCGCGCGAGAAGTCGAAGCTGAGCGCCAGGAGGTTGAACACGAACACCCAGCAGAAGATCCGACCAGGCGTCAGGGAGACGTCTGTCCAGGGCACGTTGCTCGAGAGCGAGATCTGAGTCCAGATTCCAGCCAAGAGGGCTGCTGCCAAGAGGGGCCACAGGAACACCACCTTGGGCCGAGCACGAATCACGACCGAGTGCGGGACGTGATCCTCGCTGGCCCGGGGAGGCGGAGCACTGGAGAGCGGCGCAGCCTTGGGGACAGCGGGGGGAGCCGGCACCTCAGGCGCTGGCGCGCTCTCCGGGGTGCTCGGCTCTGGCGGGCTCACCTCGGGTGGGCTCGCTGCAGAATCCTGTGGCTCAGAGCCTTCGCTCATCTCTCCTCCTCCCTCAAGGGGCCATGCTAGTCAGGGAAGGTCCCCTGAGCGAGGCCGCGGACCCTCATTTCTCTTGGCCGCCAGAGCCCTCCTGCGGCCACCTTCAGCCGCTCCGAAGTGTCCCGAGCATTCTTTCCTTGAATTGGTAGATAAATCACCCCGCCTCCGGGTTGCCTCTGCCCCTCCTAGAAGGAAGGATAGGGGTGGGATATTAGGAGTAGGACGTTCGGTGGCACCACGCGAGGTAAGCCTCGATATAGGAACTTCGATTCAGCTAACTAGCCTCCGGACGCGAAGGAAGGTGCAGTGCATCTCCGAGAAGCTGATGGGGTTGGGTGGGCTTGCCAAGGTCTACGGGGGTCGCCTGGAAGACAGCACCCAGGTCGTGCTCAAGGTCCAGCGTTTTGAAGGACGCGGCGCGGACCACTCCCTAGAGGTCGAGATCGAGCTCTTCAAGAAGCTCTTCCACCGAAACATCGTCCACTGCGTCGGCGTCGGCGTCTCGCCCGCCGGCCTCCTGATCATCGCCTTCCGCCGGGCCTACCAGAACCCGCTCCTCATGATGAGCAAGGGTAACGACGAGTCCCGCAGGGACAAGCGAGCCAAGTATCCGGTCTTGCCCCTCGACACCGCCATCGACCTTGGCTACGAGTTGCTCAACTCTTTGGCCTACCTCGAGCGCCTCGGGTTCGTTCACCACGACGTCAAGCTCGCGAACCTCCTCATCGACGTCGCCAGCAAGGAGCGCTCGCTCGAAGAGCACGAGATCTTCAACCGCGTCCTGCGCCGCAACTACCGCGCGGTCTTGATCGACTTCGGCGCCACTCGCAGCCGCAACTACCTCGACGCCTGGAACCGGGGAGAGGCCCTCGAGGGGCTCGCCCCCCAGATCACTCCCTTCTACGCGCCCCCTGAAGCCGTCGTCGAGTCGCGACGCCCCAACGGAGAGCTAGGCCTGACCTTCTCTCCCAGCATCGACGTCTACGCCGCGGCCCTCCTCATTTACTCGGTGATCACGGGGCACCCTCCTTACAGCCACCTCAAGAACGTCCCCGATCACAACGACATGGAGAGCGTGATCGCGGCCAAGTCCGCCGAGCGCCGGGGCGAGATCGAACCGATCTCGGCAGAGATCCTGCGTCGGGTCGTCTACGAAGACACCAAGTTCCTCTCAGGCGATCGAGCCACCTTCGACGAGGCTCTCTATCGCTTCCTGAGCAAGCGCCTCGCCCCCGACGCTGAAGAGCGCGGTAGCGCGGCGGAGATGAAGCGCGACCTCGAGCGCCTAGCTCTCGTCCGCGGACGACGCGCAGACCAGGACGCGCGCGGGGTCGCGGGCTCACGCGTCTTCCTCCCCTTCCGCCAAGAGCTGGTCGTGGTCGGCGGCGCAGGCGAGCACCCCCTCGTCCGCGCAGCCCGCGCCTGCGGCGTCGACACCCGCCGCCCCGACAAGAGCAGCGAAACCGGCCGCCTCCGCACACTCAGCGACTCTTCGATCCAGCGCGACTCTCTCAGCGACTCCAGCGTCGCTCGCCGCGACAGCTCGAGCAGCTCACGTCGGACGATGCGCGCCCCTCGCGACCCGAACGAGGCCCTCCGGCCCCCCAGCGATCGCCACAGCGCGAGACCCTCGGAGCGGATGCGCCGCCGACCCAGCGACCGCCACACCAGCCCTGACGAAGAGCGCGGGCCTCCGACTGGACGGCATCGCGCCCCCGAAGAGGACGCTGCGCCGGGCGAGGACCCCCTCGGCTTCCTCTCGGACATGGACGCCACCGTCATAGAGGAGGAGCCGGATCGCACCCCCGCCGAGGGACGTCGTCCTCCTCCTCCGCGCCGACGTCGACCCCCTCCGCCGCAACCGACGCCGCCTCCGGCTGACCGAGAGGTCTGGGGGCGGGCCACCAGCTCCAACATCGACCGCGAGGATCTCCTGCGGCGAGCTGGGCGCCGCCGCAGCCGCCGCCGTAAGCAGCCTCCCGCTCCCCGGGCAGACTCGGCGCAAACCCCTCGCCCGAGCGGCAAAGGGAAGCGCAGCGCCTCGGACCGCCGCCCTCGCGGGCAGCCCAAGGGGGAGAGCGGGAGGGCCAAGCGGAAGGCCTCCTCGCGCGTCGAAAAGAACTTGGTTCGCTCGGATCCCCTGGGTCGCGGCTACCCCGCCGAGGATCAGGCCAATTCGAACCACTGCTTGCTCTCGCCCGTCCTCGACGCCCCCCTTCTGCTCTCGCGCGAGCGGACCTATCACATCGGTCGGGACCCTGCGGTCGACGTCCGGATCAAGTCCGACCTCGTCTCCCGACGACACGCCGAGATCGCTTGGGACGGTCAAGCCTTCGTCCTGACCGACCTCGGCTCCCTGAACGGGACTTCCCTCAACGGCCACAAGATGCAGGCCCCCGCTCCCCTGCACGACGAAGACCGGATCGGCTTCGGAGGGTTCGAGTTCGTCGTCCGCGTCCTCTCGGGACAAGAATGGAAGGTCGACGAGCAGGGTGGGACGGCCCGGATCCTCAAGGGGCAGGAGGACTGGAGCCGCTCAGCGCAGCAGACGAGCTTCCACGGCGACCTGACTCGTCTCTCGCTTCGAGACGTCCTCGAGATCGTGGACTGGAAGCGGCACTCGGGCCGCCTAGATCTGACCGAGGCCGAGGAGGTCGTCGGCACGCTCTGGTTCGAGTCGGGCCGCCTCGTCCACGCCGAGCGCGGCTCTGCGGCCGGGCTCGACGCCGCGGTCGAGCTCTTGACCCTTCGCCGGGGCAAGTTCCACTTCGAGCACGGGAACCCCAAGGTGGCCCGCTCTATCGACGCCAGCCTGGACGAGGTCTGGGCCGAGCTCAAGTCGCGCCTCGGCTAGAGCCCCTACTCCTCTTCGAGGAGCTCCAGCGCTACCTCGAGGAGGACGTTCGTCGCGGCGGCGCACTGCTCGGGGCTCGAGTATTCACGCGGGTTGTGGCTGATCCCTTCGTATTCGCCGCGCGCGAAGACCATTCCCGCGGGGCAGATCCGAGCCCACTCCTGGGCGTCGTGGCCCGCGCCTGAGACCAACTCGAGGGCGTCCAACTCCAGGCGCCCCGCGGCGGCTGCCATCAGAGCGCGGATCCGTGGGTCGAAGTTGACGGTCTCGGTCTGAGCTGTGACCCGCCGCTCGATGCTGACTCCCTCTTCCTCCTCGAGGCGGGCGTAGAGGGTCGTGACCTCCTGGATCGCCCGCTCCATGGCGTCGTCGTCGAGGTTCCTGAGATCGACCGTGAGCTTGGCTTGGCTTGGAATCACGTTGACTCGACCCGGGAGGTAGCGCGTCTGCCCCACCGTGGCGCGCATTTCGCCGTAGTCCCCGGAGCGGCACATGGCCCGCAGGCTCACGTTGATCTGAGCCGCGGCCCAGCCCGCGTCACGGCGCAGGTCAATGGGCGTCGTTCCGGCGTGCGCGGAGCGGCCCTGGATCAGGAGCTCCTCCCAGCGGATCGCCTGGACGCCTGTCACCAGGCCGACCTCATGATCCCCGCGCTCGAGGACGGGCCCCTGCTCTATGTGCACTTCGAGGAAGGCGTGGGGCCGGGGATAGGGCGCGTCGCCGAGGAAGTCAATGGCCTCGAGGGCCTCCTTGACCGTGACCCCGTCCCGATCGCTAAGCGCATAGGCCTCCTCAAGCGAGATCCGACCGGCCGCGACCGCGCTCCCGAGCATGTCCGTCCCGAAGCGACAGCCCTCCTCCTCGGTGAAGAAGCCGACCATGAGAGGGCGTCGCGGAGCGTGGCCGGCCTCTTGGATCACGCGGGCGATCTCGAGGCCGCTCATGACCCCTAGGCAGCCGTCGAAGATTCCGGCCGTGGGGACCGTGTCTATGTGACTCCCGATCAGGACTGGGGCCAGGTCCTCGCGACCCGCTAGGAGTCCATAGACGTTGCCGATCGCGTCCACCGAGACCTCGAGCCCTAGAGCCTTCATCTCGGCCACGACGTGACGTCGCCCCTGCCCCTCGACCGCGGTCAAGGCGAGGCGATTGACGCCCGTCAGCCCGCTCGCCTCATGGAAGTAGGAGCCGATATGGCCAAGCGCTTGCAGGGAGGCGGCGAGCCGCTCGGAGTTCACGCGAAGGGGGGACACGCTGCACCTCTCGGTGCGCACTATCCCAAACCCGGCTCTCCAAGACTTCGCTCAGGGGAACATTGGTCGCCCCGTGGGAGACGCTCAGCGCGCTCCGCTAGGGACGCCGGGTTATGGGCTGCGAAGGCGCCGGGCCGGAGGCGCCGGGGGCCGGGGCCGGAGGCGCCGAGGGCCGGGGAGGTAGCGAAGAGCGGAGACAGGGGACCGGGCGCTCCGGTGTTTGGAGTGGCGGGGCCGAGCTGGCTGGTCGCTCTAGAGCTAGGCGTCCCTCTTGGCCTCCGCCCACCCGAGGGATCAACTCGCGAGAGGCCCCCGCTCCCGCAAAGCGCTCTCGGCGACGCCCTCCGCGTCCTCTGCGCCTCTGCGGTTCAAAGAGGGCTCGCCGCCCCCCGCCCCGGAGTGGGCGAGCGAGGATCCTGCGCGCGACCCCTACTCTTCGAGGAGCTCTAGCTCCAGGATCGGTTGTCCTTGCTGGACGTCCTCGCCGTCAGCGACGAGGTGTCGGGCCAGGCGGGCCCGCTCGGGGAGGCCCGCGCCCAAGGCTGGGTCGCCGTAGCGGACCTGGAAGAAGGTCTTCATGACCTCGATCAGTCCCAGGGTGTCTGAAGCCTTGATCTCCTGGCCGACGGTCAGATAGGCCGGACGATCCGGTGCCGGACGGTGATAGAAGCGCCCGACCTGCGGCGCGCACACGACCAGCTCACCGCCGGCCTGGGCCTCTTCGGCCGCAGGCGGCGCCGCCAGCTCAGCCGCGCCCTCGAGGGGCTCGTAGCTGAGGAAGGCCTCCCCGTAGCTGAGCGCGCGTGGCCCTTCGGGCTCAGGGCCCGTGACCCGAGCCACGACCCCCGCCGGGACCTCGAGGCGCACGCGTCCCTTGAGGGTCTGGAGAACGCCGGCGCTGGCGCCTGGGACGAGGAGGTCTCCGAGCGCGGGGCGCTCCTCGAGGATCCCGACCTCGGGTGAGCGAAGCTCCAGGGTGTCGCCCTGGCTCAGGAGACACTCAGCGCTAGCCCTCGGGGGAGGCGTCGCCAGGGCCTGGAGGTCGTGCAGGCTCCAGATCCGCGGGTTCTTGACCGTCCGATATCCGAGCGAGTGGTAGCTGAGCTCGACCAAGCTCACGAGCTGGCCGCGAAGTTCGCCCAGGGTCACGATCTCGTCCGTGTCGAGCTGTCGAGCCGCGACATAAGGATCCATGTCTTGCTCGATCCGAGCCTCGACATCCTTCATTCCCTGAGCGATGGCCGCTCGCTCCTCGGGATCGGTGGCCTTGATCTCGAAGTCCTCGTCGAGCTTGGTCCGGTAGCTGGCTATGGAGAGGGTCCGGCCTTCCATGACCGAGAGCCGCGAGACCGGCGTCGAGAGCTGGACCACGGGCTCGTAGGGGCGCCCGCTCATGGCGTAGTAGCCCGCTCCAGACGCCCGTCGCAGGAGGACGGTCAGGACCGGCGTCTTCTGAGTCGAGTTGGCGTAGATCAAGCTCGAGCCCCAACCCAGGAGCCCGAGGCGCTCGGCCTCCTCGCCTATGTCGAAGCCCGAGATGTCCTGGAGCCAGATCAGGGGCAGGCCGTCACTCTCGCAGGCCCGAGCGAACTGGCTCAGCTTGGCGATCCCCTCGCGATAGAGGATTCCGCCAGGCCGCTTGCGACCCGGGCGCTGGGGGTCGTCGACCAGGCCGGGATCGTTGATCACGAAGCCGGCGTAGAGACCGCCGATCCGCCCGACGCCGACCACGATCTCCTGGCCGAGGTGCGGCCAGAGCTCCCAGAAGAGTGAGCTGTCGACGAGGCGCGCCAAGACCTGGCGCGGGTCGTAGGCCACGCGGTGATCGACGGGGACGATGGACGCCAGCTCGGCTGGGTCGAAGCGAGGAGGCGAGGCCGTGGCCGCGCCCCGGTAGTAGTCCGCCGCGCTGCTCGGGAGGCGCTCGATCTCCGCTCGAATCCGGCGGAGCGCGGTCTGGTCGTCGGGGACCCGCTCGTCGGCGCAGCCGCTCCGGTGGACGTGGACCTCGGGCCCGCCAATGTCGAGGGAGGTGATGTTCTGGCTCTTGGCGCCTTTGATCAGGGCCGCGCCGGCGATCACCATGTAGGCCTGCTCGGTCATGATCACGCGGTCGCTGATGATCGGCATGTAGCCGCCGCCCGCGATGCAGTCGCCGAACACGCCCGCGATCTGCGGGACGCCTTGAGCCGAGAGGCGGGCGTTCATCGTGAAGATGTGGCCAGCTCCGCGCGCGCCCGAGAAGGTCTTGCTCTGCTCGGGGAGGTAGAGCCCTGAGCAATCCACGAGATAGATCAGCGGAATCCGGAGCCGCAAGGCCATCTCTTGGGCGCGCTCGATCTTCTCCGGGGTCTGGGGCCACCAGCTCCCAGAGGCGACGGTGTTGTCGTTGGCGATCACCATCGTCCAGCGGCCGGCGACCTGCGTGAACAGGCACCACACGCCAGCGTTGGGGCTCTTGAGCTTGCCCCCGAACAGGGTCCCGTAGTTGACGAAGGTCCCGACAGGGATCCGCGGCGCGCCGGGATCTGCCAAGAGGTCGATCCGCTCGGCGGTCGTCAGCTTGCCCTTCTTGTGGACGCGGTCGACGTATTTCTCGCCCCAACCTGCGGCGACTTCGGCGCGCCGCTCGGCGAGGACCTGTTCGCGCTCTGCCATTCGGGCGCGGTTGTCCGCCGCGTCCGCAGCGGACGTAAAGGATTCGAGGGGAGCCCCAATCGGCTCGAGGGGGACGTGGGCCATGGCGCTCTCCTCCTACTCGGACCAGCCGGGGATCGCCCGGGTGTCGTAGTCGCCTGCCTTGAAGGACGCGTCTTGGAGGACGGCCAGGTGAAGGGGGGCGGTGGTCTTGACTCCGTCGACCTTCAGCTGCCCGAGGGCCGTCTGAAGCTTCTCGATACAGGCCGCCCGGTCAGGGGCGTGGGCGATCAGCTTGGCGATCAGAGAGTCGTAGTGCGGCGGGACGGTGTATCCCTCCGCGACGTGGGTGTCGACACGGATCCCCTCCGGCCAGCTCAGGGCGCTCAGGGTTCCCGGGCTGGGGCGAAAGCCTTCGCTAGGATCCTCGGCGTTGAGCCGGACCTCGATAGCGTGGCCCTTGAACTCGATCTCGTCTTGGGTGATCGAGAGGGGCTGATTCGCGGCGACCCTCAGCTGCTGCTCGACGAGGTCGACGCCCGTTCGGAGCTCGCTCACGGGGTGCTCGACCTGGAGCCGCGCGTTCATCTCCATGAAGCGCAGGACGCCCGCGTCGTCGAGGAGGTATTCGATGGTCCCGGCCCCGCGATAGCCGATCGCAGCTGCGGCCTTGGCCGAGCGCTCACCCGCGGCGCGGGCAGCCTCTGGACTCAGGGCTGGGCTGGGCGACTCTTCGAGGAGCTTCTGGTGGTTGCGCTGGATCGAACACTCGCGCTCGCCGAGGTGGATCGCGTTGCCGAAGGCGTCTCCGAGGACCTGAACCTCAATGTGCCGCCCGCCGGTCAGGTAGCGCTCGAGGTAGAGGTCACCGTTGCCGAAGGCAGCCTGCGCCTCGGCCGAGGCCATGTTGAAGGCGTCCTCCAAGCCAGCAGGCTCATGGCAGAAGCGCATTCCGCGCCCGCCGCCGCCAGCGTCAGCCTTGAGGATCACGGGGTAGCCGACCTCCTCGGCGATCACCCGAGCCTCCTCGACGGAGCTCAGGAGCCCTGGTGAGCCTGGGATCACGTCGAGGCCCGCAGCCCTCGCCGCCTGCTTGGCGCCCAGCTTGCGACCCATGAGGCGCATCACGTGGGCCGAGGGCCCTATGAAGCTCAGCCCATGCTGGCTGCAGAGGTCCACGAAGAGCGGATCCTCTGAGAGGAAGCCCCAGCCGGGGTGGATCGCGGTGGCGCCTGTTTGGATCGCCGCTTGGATCACAGCCTCGCGGCGGAGGTAGCTCTTGGCCGAAGGCGCAGGCCCGAGGCACACGACCTCGTCGGCGAGCTGGGTGTAGGGCGCGTCGCGGTCAGCCTCGCTGACGACGACCACGGCCTCGATTCCGAGGCGACGGGTCGTGTCGAGCACGCGCTTGACGACCTCACCTCGGTTGGCGATCAGGATTCTGCGGAACATGGCCGCCGAGTCTATCGCCTTCGCCCGCGCCAAGGCAGGGAGGGCGGGGGAGAGGGACTTCGCCGTGCTGGTTGGGCTCGATCGGCGCTTGCCTCGGACCTTGGCGCTAGCGGATTCGCCAGATCGCGAAGTCGCTGTCGCCCGCGGCTGACCAGCTGGTCCCGACGACGACCGCCCGCCCTTGGGCGTCAATCGTGACAGCCCGAGCCTGATCGGTCCGTTGGCCACCGGCGGCGCTGTCGTGTTGGAACACGCCGGCGGTCCCGAAGCTCGAGTCCATGGCTCCGTCCGGGAGGAGCTGCCAGACCGTGGCGTCAATGTTGGATGCGCCGGGCGCGTTGCCCACGACCACGATCGAGCCGCTGGCCGCCTCGACGGCGATCCCGTAGGAGGTGTCTATCGCGCCGAGGGTCCCGCCCGGGTCGTCGAGGAGCGCGAAGCCTTGGCCACCGAAGCTCGTGTCGAGGGCGCCGGTCGGGAGGAAGCGCCAGACGGTCATCGCGGTCCCGCGTCCCGTGGCGACGCTTCGCCCAGCCACTAGGGCCCGGTCTCGGGAGTCGAGCGCCAAGGCGTAGCCGGCGTCGGCTCCGTTGCCGCCGGCTGCCCCGTGGTGGGTCGCGCGGCCGTTCAGCCCGTAAGCCTGATCCAGGACTCCGGTGTCGTCGAGGCGCCAGACCGCGACGTCTTGGCTCGTGCCGCCGCCGACCTCACCCGCGACCACGATCCCGCCTTGGGAGTCTATGGCGACCCCGAAGGCCTCGTCGCTGGTGGAGGAGCCGAGGATCGCAAAGCCCAAGCGCCCGAAGGTCGCATCCAAGCGACCGCCCTCCGTCAGGCGCCACACGACGGCTTGCCGATCCCGCAAAGCCTGCCCGTTCTGGAGCGAGAGCGAGCTGTAGCCGGCGACCACGATCCGACCCAGGGAGTCGATGGTCAGGGCCTGGCCGACGTCCCAACCCTGGCCTCCCGCGGCGCTGTCCTGAACGAAGAAGCCTTGGCCGTTGAAGGAGGTATCGAGGTTCCCGTTGTCCAGGTAGCGCCACACCGTTAGGTCGGAGTTGCCCGGCGAGCCCTGGTTGTAGCTCCGTCCACAGACGACGATTCGCCCGAGAGCGTCGATAGCGACGGCCTCGCCCTTGTCCCAGGCGTCCACGCCGCCAGCGGCGCCTGCGTGGGTCGCGCGGCCCTGATCGCCGAAGGTCGGATCAGGGGTCCCGTCCTCGAGGTAGCGCAGGATCACCATGTCCCGGTTGGTCCCGCCACGCCCCAGGGAGCTCTCGCCCACGGCCACGATCCTCCCCAAGGCGTCGGTCGTGACTCCATAGAGGTAGTCGGTGCTGGCGCGAGTGTTCGTGCCGCGCTCGTCTCGCGTGGCGTAGCCCTGGGTCGCGAAGCTCAGGTCCAGGGTCCCCGTCCGCTGAGGCTGGCTCGCGGTGTATTCGAAGGCGCCTGGGAGAGTCGTCTGCTGGGTCAGCCCTTGGCTGAGGCTGACGCCCACGACCCCCGCCGCGTGAGCGGGAGTTCGACAGAGGGCCGTACTGCTCGAGACGACCACAATGTCCGTGGCGGGCAAGCCGCCGAAGCTCACGACGAGGTTCGAGCTGAAGCCGGACCCTGTCAGCGTGACCTCGACGTCGCCCTGGTCGCTCCCCTGGGGAGGGTTGAGGGCGCTCAGCGAGAAGGTGCCGACGGTGGCCACGTTGCTCTGGGTCGCCGCGACCGTCGCGGCGCCAGAGCCGCTAGCGCCGCCGCCGCTGCCGCAGCCGGTCAGGACACTGCAGCCCAAGAGGGCTGCGCAGGCGAAGGAGGGGAGGGGGAACTTCATCGGAGGACTCCACGTTCGGGGCTTTCCCGACAGGTGCGCAAGGCGCTCGCCGGCGCTAAGTCCTTTGCTTCTGGAGTCGGGCGAGGGGGGCCCTTTTCACTCTTTTCTCGCTGGTCTGGGAGGGAGACGAAGGGGAACCGAAGTGGGCTGATTGGCCACTAGATCCACCGCTCGACTCGTGGTGAACTGCGCGCCACACCAGGGAAGAGCCGACGGGTCGGCTAGAGAAGGATCCACCGATGAACAAGAAATTGCTGGCCATTAGCGCCTGCCTCGTCGCGCTCAGCTTCGTGGCCGGAGGCTGCCTCGAGGCGAAACAAGACTTCCAGGTCCACAGCGACGGCAGCGGGACCATTGAGATGGACTTCAAGCTCGGCAAGGAGATCAGCGGGATGGCCTCGGCCGAGTTCGAGGGTAAGGACCAGGCCCAGCTCGACGCGATGGCCGCGGCCCAAATGGGCGACCAGTTCGAAGGCGTCTATTGGGAGTCGCTGAGCCAGAAGGTCGTCGACGGCCAGGTCGTCCTCCACGGCAAGGGGGTCTTCGCCGACGTCAACAAGGTCAAGATGGTCTCGGAAGAGATGGACATGGACTCGGCCATGGAAGAGGGCGCCGAGCCCAAGATGGTCAAGAAGGAGCAGCTGAGCTTCAAGTTCGAGCAGACCGAGGCTGGCGGCAAGCTCTTCATGAACATGGACTCGGGCCAAAAGGGCATGGGCGACATGGGCGCCCCCGAAGGCATGGAGGGCAACGAGGAGATGGCCAAGGAAATGGCCAAGATGATGGAAGAGGCCATGAAGCCCATGTTCGAGCAGCTGAAGGGCTTCAGCTTCCGCGTCTCCGCCAAGGTCCCCGGTGAGGTGACCAAGAGCGGCCTTCAGGACCTAGGCGAGGGTCGCCACGGCGTCCAGATCGACGTCGGCACGATCAAGAAGCAGGCCATGGCCGGCAAGAGCGGCATGAGCGGGACCATCGAGTGGAAGGGCAAGCAGGCCGCGCCCACCGGCTTCGCGGAGCGCGTGGCGAAGGCCAAGAAGGCTTGGGAAGCCGGCGCCAAGGAGCGCAAGGAGCTCAAGGAGAAGCTCGAGGCTGAGAAGGCCGAGGGCGGCGAGCTCGACCTCGAGGAGCTCGAGAAGAAGCTCAAGGAGGCCGAGGGCGAGATGGAGCCTGAGAAGAAGTCCGGGGAAGGCAAGTAGCCACCGCAGACGAGAGCACTCGGCTGGGCGTCGCTTCCGCGAGGGAGCGGCGCCCTCGCTTTGTACCCCTCTCTGGCCTGGGCGTCGTCCTGCTGGGGCTCGTGGGTTGCGCCGGGCCAGGCCAGCCCGAGGCGGACGCCCTCGCCCAGGCCCTGGCGCGGCAGGTCCGCTTTCACTACGAGCAGCGCTTGGCCCTCGAGGAGGGATCCCCCCAGGCCCCCGCCCAGGAAGGCGAGCGCGTGCGCGCCGAGCTCGAAGCCGCGCTCCTGGCGGCGGAGCTCCAGCCGACATCGGCTGCGCTCACGAGCTCGGTCGGGTTCGGAGCGGCGACGGCTCGAGCGCGGAACCTGCTCCTCGAGCATGACTATGTCTTCCTGCCAACGTCCCCAGGTGACCTAGGCTTAGCCCTGGCCAAGGTCGAGGCGCGCGCCCGCGGCCTTCAGGCCGAGCTCTGGGGACGAAGGGTCCGCTACCGTCGCGTCGAGCACGGTCCCCCGCTCCTCCTCGACTTCAAGAGCTACCGCGCCTTGAGGCGCGGTGAGGGCCCGCTGCCGCCGGCGGCGCGCCTCGCTGGACCGACCGTGTTCCTCGACCGAAGCGCCATCGCGCGCCGGGCCGGGACCGGGCCCTACGCGGGCGCGAGTCCCCAGGCGCTCTCGGCGCACCTCGAGCTGGCGCAGGTCGCTGGGATTCGCTTCCGCGACGAGGTCCGGGCGGCTGCCATAGCAGGGCTCGAGAGCGGAGAGGGGCGCGGGCCGGCGCTCTTGGAGTCCCTGATTCGGGTCTGGCTGACCCTCCTCCGCCACGGCGAGGGAGAGCTCGCGATCCGACGCCTGCGCTGGGAGGTCGCCCAGCCTCAGGGGCAACGAGAACCCCAGTGGAGGCAAGCCGCCCGCTGGATCGCAGCGAGACTCCGGGAAGGGGACGACCCCCGCGAGCTGAGCGCGCGTCTGCTCCAAGCCCTCCCGCCTCGTTGAGGGAGCCCAAGAGCTACCCACGAGGACCTGCGGGGTGAGTATCCTTTCGGCCACAGGAGTAGACCGGATGAACATCTCAGCTCGCGCCCTTGTCGTGACATTCGCCCTCGGGGCCGCGGGGGTCTCCCTCGCTCAAGACAGCCAACCCGCGACCCCCGCCACGCCCAAGGCGGACCCCGGCAAGTATCCCAGCGGGAAGGTCGACGCCGAGTCGGTCAAGGTCGAGTTCCGGGCCCTCCAGGCTGGCGAGGCGCGGACCGAGGTCGGGACCCTTGACCTGGAGATGGAGATCACCCTTCCGGGGCAACCTCTCATGACCCAGGCCATGACCAAGAGCTTCGAGCGGACGCTCACGCTTCGCGAAGTCGACAGCAAAGGCAAGGCGGTCCAGCTCGGCGTGGAGTTCACCAAGCAGAGCGAGGTCATGGAGGGCACCGATCCCACGGGCGGCGCGCGGCGCCAGGAGCGTGGCAAGGAGCTCGAGGGCAAGGCCTTCAGCGTCGAGCGGCAGGACGACGGGACGATCGTCTACAGCGACGCCAAGGGGGCGCCCGTCGAGGACTTCGCCGCCAAGCGTGAGCTCGAGCAGTCGGGCCGGAGCGTGTTCGGCGGGTTTGGTCTGGGGCCAGCGGTCGCCAAGGCCGAGCTCAAGCCTGGACAGAGCGTGGACATTGACCCCAAGGACATGAAGGTCCTGATGGAGATGCCCGGCGACGACGGAATGGAGGTCTCGATCCAGGAGTTCAGCTACCGAGGCACGCGGGCGCTGGAGTCCGGCAAGGCCGCCGTGTTCAAGGTGATCTGCAAGCTCGAGCCGACCGCTGGCGCTGCCGGTGGCGGCCCGCGGACCCGAATGGAGATCGGGGGAGAGATCTTGATCTCAGTCGATGGCGCTCGCATCGTGGGGATCGAGCTGGCTGGAACCCTGGAGTTCTTGCCGCCCCCCGCAGGCGCGGGCGGGCCGACCTTCGAGGGCAAGGGCGTCCTGCGCGTCTCCCGGACCACCACCATCAAGCTGCCCTAAGCGGCGGCGGTGACCTCGACGCCAGCGACAACCAGCTCGGACTGCGCGTTCGCCGGGCAGCGACGCCTCGCGCCGGAGGCAATCTGAGCGCCCTCGAGCGTGCGCTCCGGACAGGAGAGCGCTTCGGAGCCTTGAGCCGCGCCTTCGTCGCGGGGGAGCGCTTCCGCGAGTTCGCGATGGAGCCCCGCCGCGTGGGGCGGTTGACCGTCAAGAGCAACCGGATCGCGGTCGTGGATCCCTTCGGCCTCGGGTTCGGCTTCAAGACCCTCACGCGGAAGGTCCCACGTGGACGATTCCCAGTCGAGGTCGCCATCGCCCACTACCGCAAAGGCCCCCGCAAGGGAGAGCAGCGGGTCGCCCTGGCTCGGATTCGGCTCGGGAAAGGGGAGGCCACCGGCTATCGCTTGGCGGACGTTCCCGAGCAGCCAGAGCGACGGTGGCTGGGAGCCAAGTTTGGGGGCTACCCCGTGGAGTCCGGCTATGGAGCCTTCGCCTGCGGGGGCGCGGCCAAAGCCCTAGATACAGCCTGTGGGGCGGCCTTCGACGAGGGTGAGTTGGATCATCCTCAGAGCCGAATGCTGCGCGACCAGCTGACTCACCCCGACGCCCAGGCCCGGGGGTGGGGGAGCGGAGAGCTGGTTCCCGTCCTTCGTGAGGGGTCCCTGGTGGCCTTCACGGCGGGGCACGGAGAGGGCTTCTACCCCTCCTACTGGGGCTATGACGACGAGCGGCGTCTGGTCTCGCTCGTGACGGATTTCCTCGTCCTCCCCACCGACCCCGACCTGATCCGCGAGAGCTGGGCTGGACGAACCTGGCGCGAGCTTCACTACGACGGGGATCGCGGCCAGCGCTTTTGGCGGGTCAAGGTAAAGGGTCGCGTGCGGACGATCGAGCACGGGCACGTGGGTAAGCGGGGCCAGGCCAGCGAGAAGGAGTTCACGAACTCCGAAGCGGCCCTAGAAGCAGCCGCGAAGGGAATTCACCGTCAACTCGACGCTGGCTACTTCGAGCTCAGCTCGAGCGCCTCGGACCTCCGCCACGCCATGAGCGGAGTCGCCCCCAAACTCCGAGAGCGTCGCTCCTCTTCTCCTAAGCCGAGCAAGCCGACCTCCAAGAAGCGGTCGCGCCGAGAGCGAACTGACGTCTTGGTCGAGACCAAGCGCCAGGTTGGAAAGCCGAAGCCCAAGGCCTCGCGAGGAGGCTCCGCGAAGTCGGCGCCGAGGCCGGGCCAGGAGCGCCAGGGCGCTAAGCCAGCCAAGTCTCAGAACAAGGCTGCTCCCAAAGCCAAGCCCAAGCAGCCCAAGAAGTCAGCCAAGCCCAAGCAGCCCAAGCAGTCAGCCAAGCCCAAGCAGCCCAAGCAGTCAGCCAAGCCCAAGCAGCCCAAGCAGTCAGCCAAGCCCAAGCAGTCAGCCAAACCCAAGCAGCCTCCCAAGCCCGCCAAACCTGGCGAGAAGGGCGGCAAACGCGGGGCTACGTCCAAGAAGGACAAACCAAAGCAGGTCGCGACCAAGAAGAGCAAGGGAAAGCCCGCCAGCAAGAAGCCCTCGGCTCGCTCGGCCAAGCTCAAGGCTAAGGCTCCAGCCGCCCGTCCCCGCCGCTGGTAGGTAGGCGGCTCCCTAGCGCGGCTGCACCCGGGGCCTGGGCGTCCAACCCACACAGGGGAAGCCAGCGGCCAGGAAGGCGCGCTCGCGATCCTCTGCTGCGATCTGGATCGCCTCCTCCAGGCTCGGGAGGGGCTCGCTTCCCGAGATTCGCTCGAGTCGGCTGCTCGCCTCGAGGAGCGGATCCGTCTGGGCGATCCGCGCCAGGGCCCGAGCTAAACGGGGGTTGTTCGAGTTCTGAGCAGCCTGAGCCACGTCCAGGAACGCTCGGCCGGTGTTCTCGACGTCGAAGCGAGAGTAGAGGAGGGCCCAGCCCAGCCTGATTCGAGCAGGGTGCTTGGTTCGACCCAGGGACACCGCCAGCGGGTGGAGCACCCTGGGGTCGCCGAGCTCGGTCGCGCAACGCAGGAAGAGGGAGGCCCCCTTCCCTCCCTCGCGAGCCTCGGCCGCCACTCCTGCTTCGAAGAGAGTCCTCTGGGGGCGGTCCACGTGGCGCAACCAGAGCTGAGCTAGGAGTCCGTCTCGGGCCAGGACCATCCGGGCGATTCGGCGGACCCTCTTGCGCTGATCCTCCTCGACCAGAGCCGCTCCTCGGCGAAGGGACCAGGCCCCAACGCTCGCCGGGGGCTTCGCCAGGAGCGCGCGCAGCTCGGCGCGGTGAGTCTCGAGCGCTTCGGCGGGGAGGGGAACGCCGCCCGCTCGAAAGGTAGCCAGGGTCTTGGCTCGGCTGCGGGCGTTGAGGTCTCCCTGGCGGCCTGCAAGGACCAAGGCCGCCATGTGGAGGTCGTCGCGACCCAGGCGCGCCGAAATTCGAGAGATGTGCGTCCAGGCGCGCTTCCCCCGACAGGAGGCGTAGAGGAGGACCTGACTCAGGTCTGGGTCGCACACGATCGAGGCGCGGTTCGAGAGTCCTTCGCTGAGGAGGTTGAGGTTCGAGCTCAGGCCGAGTCGCGAGAGGTGAGCCCAGACCCCAGCGCAGGCCAGGCCGTCGCCTCGCTCCTTGTAGGTCCGACTGAGCAGGCGAACGCGCTCCTCCTTCTGCCGGACCAGCTGGAGGTGTCCTACCTCCCGCTGAAGAGCGCGCAGCGCGGGGTAGCGAATCCGGAGGAGATCGAAGCCGGTCTCGTCCCACTCGGCCTCGACCAGCAGGTCTCGCGGCCGCTGGGGGAGGTCGAGGACGATCGGCCCCGGCTCGCGGTTCAGGCTGAGCGCTTGCCTGTCGGCCTCATAACCCTGCCACAGGAGCTCCCAGGCCTGCTCGAGGCTCAGTGTCTCTTGGTGGCTTCCGGCCGCGAGCCAGGCCTGATCTTTGGGCCGTCCCGCGGCCGTGATCGAGAGGCAGGCTGCAGCGAGGGTGTCGCGTCCCTCTCGCTTGTGGCTCTTGCCTAGGGGTCCCAGACCGCGATTCAGGCCGGTCTGCAGCGCCTCGACGAGGAGGACCCTTCCCGCTTGGCGCAGGATCGGGAGCCTGTGCTTGGAGTATTCGACGCCGAGAGACCACAAGGCGGCGGGGCTGCCGCGCAGGGTCTTGCGCATCAGCGAGGGGGTCTTGCCCTCATCGCCTTCGGCCACGGGCTCGGGGAGCTTCAGGGCCCGCTCGTGGGTCTCTTGGAGAGCTCGGCTCCGGGTCAGGAGCTCGGCCACGCTCTCTCGGCAGAGGTCCTTCTTCTGCTCGATCGGAAGCGTCAAGGGTGGACCTCGTCGAGTCGCTGGAGCGAGAGCGCGCGTTTCCAAGCGCTGGGCGCGGGCTCGGAACGTCCGCCAGGCAGCCTCTAGGCTCGGCAGGACCTGAGTGCGCCCGAGCTCGTCAACGGGGGACTTCGACTTGGGGTCGCGGAAGTGTTTGGCGAACACGAAGGCTGCTAGCTCGAGCTGGAGAGCTCGAGCACGTTCGATCCCTTGAGGGCGCCCCTTGTAGAACCAGGCCAGGGCCAAGGGGGCCGGGCCATACCCGCTGCCGACGAGCCCGATCATGAGGCGCTCGCCCAAGACCGGGTCTCGAACCAGGCCTTCGTCAGCGCGCAAGTAGGAGAGCGCCAGCTCTTGGAGGGACCTAGCGCTTCCTCCCCGGGCTGCGTTGTGGAACGCGATCGGCGCCGCCTCTGACCGCTCGGGGCTCCTCCGCCAGCCTATGGCTAGCGCGTGGAACTCCTCAGGGTCATGCTGCCCGAGCCTCACGCCGCGCAGTCGTCTTCCCAGGACAATAAACGCAGGCGCATTCGAGTCGAGTCGCGCGACCTGCTCTCGGACCCAGGCGTGGTGGGCACTCAGCTCTGCCTGTTGCAGCGGCGCGGCTTGGGGGAGGGGGAGCCAGGTCCCCTTCAGGAGCGTGCGGTCCTCCTCGAGGTCCACGGTGGAGGTCCTAGAGGACGCGGGCGTCGCAGGAGTCTCTCCTGGCGAGCTCAGAGAGGGCCCCGACGCGACCTGGAGGCCGTAAGCCACGAGCCCCAAAGAGGCGATGAGGGCCGCTCCAAGGGCGAGCGGTGCCAGTCGCGGAGCCGCGCTGCGACCCTGCCAGCCCAGGAGGGCTTCGGCGAGGGCGCCGGGCCCTTCGAAGCGCTCGTCTGGGTCCTTGGCGAGGCAGCGCAGGCAGATCCTGTCTAGGGCTGCGTCGACGCCTGGGGCTGAGGCCGAGGGTGGATCTGCCGGGCGGTTGGCTGTGGCGATCACGACCTCGGCCAGGCTACCGCCACGGAAGGGGGCCTCGCCGGTGAGGACTGCATAGAGGATCGCGCCGAGCCCGTAGACATCGGTTCGAGGCCCGACCTTCCCCCGCTCCCCGCGCGCTTGCTCGGGCGACCAGAACCCCGGCGTTCCGAGGATCGCTCCCGAGCGAGTTGGCCCCATGGCGCCTTCGCTCATGTCCTTGGCCAGGCCAAAGTCGATCAGGACTGGTGAGCCGTCCTCTTCTCGGAGCAGGACGTTCTCTGGCTTGAGGTCTCTATGAAGGATTCCGGCCGCGTGAGCGGCTGCGAGAGCTTCACAGAGCGGGATCAGAAGAGAGACCGCAGCCTCGGGCGCCAGTGGATCCCGCTCGATCTGCTCCTGGAGGCTCTCTCCTGTGACGTAGTCCATAACGAGGTATGGGCAGCCCTGTTGTTCCCCTGCGGCGTGAAGGTTGACGACGCCGCGGTGTCGGAACCGGGCCAGGGCCTCGGCCTCCGAGCGGAAGCGCTGCCGCTTGCTTGGGTCAGCCTCTGCAGCGTTCGCGAGGACCTTGATCGCCACCTCGCGCTGGAGGCCCGGATCGAAGCCTCGATAGACGACGCCCATCCCTCCCCTGCCGATCTCGCCTCGTATTTCGTAGTGACCGATCCGCACGCCGACAGGTTAGCGCGCAGGACTCCGGAAAAACTCCGACCCCGAAGCACCGCACTTCGGGGTCTTGGAGCCCACCTGGGGGCACATGGGCGGGGGGTCAGTCCCCCCAGGATTTTCAAAGCTTGTGCTGACCTCTTACACAAGCAGCGGGCCAAGCCTCAGCGCCCGCTAAGTCCCGCGCCCTCCGTGAGCCTCTTGACCTGCTACCCGATTCCTCCTGACCCAGAGCCGGGCACTCGGCAAAAATGGGGGACCGACTCGCCACCGCCCCTTTCCGCCCGCCCTCGGACTGCCGAGCTTCGGTCAAGGAGGCGCCGGCTACTCTCCTCGTGCCGCCTTCATGAGCACCCGAAGGCGAGCTGCCGACCGCTCCAATCCGCGGGCGTCACAGAACTCCAGCAGCTCTCGATAGCGCTGCTCGGGATCCGCTCGCGTCGCGTGAAGGAGCTTCGGCAAGCACTCCGCGCACACCTCGAGGGGATGCCGATCCGACTCGGCCATGCTGTTGCTTCCACATAGGTTGCAGAGGTAAGCCGTGCAGTGCTGCATGGAGAACATGTGCCCAGTCTCGTGGGTAGCTGTGCCGAGGGTCCGCTCGAGCACTTGCCGGTAGTTGCTCTCCGGATCGCCATTTCGCTTCATGGACCAGACACCCACCCGCCGCTTGAGCGAGGCCTGCCTATGTCGCTCTAGGGTTTTCTTGGACACCAGATTGGGGTGTCGGTCCAGGTAGGGACCATCGCCCTCGAGGTGTTTCATGACCAAACCAAAGCCCAAGCGATCGACGCAGGGGAAGGGCCGTTTCTC
>Ga0316202_10000282_pt1 | contig 64750 bp, 59 predicted proteins | sample 3monrhotite_MG_FD_204934 | JGI IMG/M metagenome (GOLD analysis project Ga0316202, IMG submission 204934) | Microbial mat bacterial communities from mineral coupon in-situ incubated in ocean water Damariscotta River, Maine, United States -... | ecosystem: Environmental > Aquatic > Marine >...
TTATGTGCTGGTACAAATGTCCAAAAAGGAAAGGAACTTGTTTACATTAGCTTTTGTGAGAACTATGAGTCTTCAATGAACTCAACCATATTTTAACTATTTGGTTGATAAATGAATTATACGAAGGATTAGTATGTACTTATTTACTTCTGAGGTTGTTGCTCCTGGGCATCCTGACAAATGTGCTGATATTATTGCGGACACTGTAGTTGATGCTTATTTGCAAAATGACCCTAATTCGAGAGTTGCCTCTGAGGTATTTGTTGCTGGCAAAAATGTTGTAATTGGTGGTGAGGTGACGTCAAAAAAGTCATATGTGCAAGCTGACTATGAAAAAATGGTTCATGATGCTTTAGTTAATATTGGCTATAACGAAGATGCTTCATTTGAGCGAAGCCAATGTCTGTATCCAAGCGACGTTGATGTACAGATTATGTTAAATCAGCAATCTCCTGATATTAATCAAGGAGTAGATCAAGAGAGTGGAGAAATAGGAGCTGGTGATCAGGGAATTATGTTCGGATTTGCAAGTGTTGAAACAGCAGACTTTATGCCAGCAGCTATCACGTATGCGCGTGTTATTATGGAAAAAGTTTATCATTATGCGTTAAATCATTCTCATAAACTAGGGGTTGATATTAAGACACAAGTTACACTTGATTATGTAACGAAAGAGAACTTTGAAAACTGTGCTCCTCAAAAGATACACACTATAGTTGTCTCAGCACCATCTATTGAGGGAATTGAAATTGGTGAGGTTCGCACGTTAATTCAAGGGCTTATTGATGATACAGGACTTCCAACATCACTTTACAACAGAGAAGATTGTATTATTCACATTAATCCAACAGGACGTTATGTAAACCACTCACCACTACATGACTCAGGTCTTACAGGACGTAAGCTTATTGTAGATAGCTATGGTGGATATGCACCAATTGGTGGTGGGGCACAATCTAGTAAAGATTACACAAAAGTTGATAGAAGCGGGCTTTATGCATCACGTTGGATTGCTAAACATATAGTTGCTGCAAAACTGGCAAAAAAAGCGATAGTACAACTTTCATATGCAATTGGTGTTGCAAGACCAGTATCTGTTACAATTGATACAATGGGCTCAGCAATAGCTGAAATTGATGATGCTGAACTTTCAGATTTAATTTCAAAAGAGTTTTCATTAACTCCAAAATGGATTACAGATAAATTTTATTTAGATAAGCCAAGTGCAGATACATTTCTTTACGCAGATGTTGCAGCACGCGGTCAAGTTGGACAAAGTGATTATCCTTGGGAAAAGTTGGATAATTTAGAGTGGTTTGAAAAGTTAGCATAAGGATAAATGTTGGAAAATATTAAAATCGCTGTTATTGGACTTGGATATGTTGGATTGCCTTTGGCTGTTGAATTTGGAAAAAAATATGAGACGGTTGGTTTTGATATTGCGCAATGGAGAATCGATGAGTTAAGAAAAGGTCATGATCGTACTTTGGAAGTTAAAAAAGAGAACCTTTTAAGCTCTTCAGACCTTTCTTTTACTACAAAACTAGAAGAAATAAGTAAATGTAATATCTTTATTGTAACAGTTCCAACACCCATAGATGAGCATAAACGTCCTGATTTGACACCTCTCATTAAAGCTAGTGAGAGTATTGGCAAAATTTTAAAAAAAGATGACATTGTTATTTATGAATCTACTGTCTATCCAGGTGCCACAGAAGAAGATTGTGTTCCTGTACTTGAGAAAAATAGTGGAATGACTTTTAATAAAGATTTCTTTTGTGGATACTCTCCAGAAAGAATTAATCCAGGCGACAAAGAACATACAGTGACTAAAATATTAAAAGTTACAAGTGGATCTACTCCTGAAATTGCTAAAACAGTTGATAATCTTTATAAAAGCATTATAATTGCGGGCACACATTTAGCTCCAAGTATCAAAGTTGCAGAAGCAGCAAAAGTTATTGAAAATTCACAGCGTGATATAAATATAGCTTTTGTTAATGAACTTGCAATTATTTTCAATAAGTTAGGAATAGATACTAATGCTGTTCTTGATGCTGCTGGTACAAAATGGAATTTTTTAAAATTTAAGCCAGGACTTGTAGGCGGACATTGTATAGGTGTAGATCCATATTATTTAACACATAAAGCACAGCAGGTAGGGTATAACCCTGAAATTATTTTGGCAGGTCGTAGACTAAATGATAGTATGGGCATATATGTCGCTAATCAAGTAATTAAGCTTATGATTAAAAAAGGTCATAAAATAGAAAATTCTAAAGTTTTAGTCTTGGGTATTACATTTAAGGAGAATACACCAGATATTAGAAACTCAAGAGTTATTGATGTTATAAAAGAGCTAGAAGAATTTGGCTGTAATGTTGATATTTATGATCCTTGGGCAGATATTGAAGAAGTTAAGTATGAATATGGAATTGATTTGATTAGCGATATGGATATATTAAATTATGAATCAATTGTATTGGCTGTAGCTCATAATGAGTTTAATAATATTAATATTAATATTAATGATAATTTAGTTGTTTATGATATAAAGTCAAAACTTATATCAAGTGATGGACGTTTGTAATACGTGAGAAAGTTATTTGAAAAATTATTGTTATTGCTTTCAAAAAGTGATAAAAAGTATCTTTTATTATTAGTTTTATTTTCTATTTTTATATCTATGATAGAAACGATAGGGATAACTGCTATTATGCCATTTATTTCAGTTGCTAGTGATTTTAGTATTATTAATTCAAATAAATATTTTAAATTTATTTATGAATTGTTTTCTTTTGAAAATCAAATATCATTTATAATAATATTTGGATTTACGTTAATTATATTTTATTTTATTCGTAGTTTAATTAATTATTACTATGCTTATTTATTAGTTAGATTTACAAGTAGTAGATATCATTTAATAGTATATCGTTTGTTTGAAAATTATCTAGGACGTAGTTATAGGGATTTTGTAGAGTCTAATAGTAGTGAAATGACAAAATCAATTGTAAGTGAAGCTCAAAGGGTAATGTCAATTATTTCGGCATTATTATTTATGATAAGTGAATTTTTTGTAGTAATTCTTATTTATAGCATGATGCTTTATATAAATTGGAAAATAACAATTCTTTTAACACTCCTTTTAGGGGTAAATGCACTTTTTATGGTCAAAATGGTTTCAGGAAAAATTAAATTAGCAGGTACTCTTAGGGAAAGTTCACAAAGAAAATTTTTTGAGATAATAAATTCTGCATTTGGGAACTTCAAACTTATTAAACTTAACTCTAAAGACGATTTAATTAAAAATGAATTTAAGAATGCAAGTTATGAGCAGATGGATGCAATGATAACAAGTGGAACTCTTACACATTTTCCTAGACTTTTTTTAGAAGCTATTGGTTTTTCTATTGTTGTATTTGTTATTATATATTTAGTATATAAGTATCAGCAAGATATTTCAAGTGCAATGGCAATGATATCAATGTTTATACTTGGATTATATCGCTTAATGCCATCGGCTAATAGATTACTAACAAATTATAATACAATTATGTATAGTCATCGTTCTTTAGAGATTGTTCATAATGATTTAATTTATGAAGTAGAAGATTTAGGTAATGACAAAATTGAATTTAATAAATCAATAGAGGTAAATTCTCTAAAATTTTCTTATATTGAGAATAAGACTATTATAAATAGCATAAGCTTTTTAATAAATAAAGGTGAGAAAATAGCTTTTGTAGGAGAAAGTGGAAGTGGCAAGAGTACACTAATTGATTTAATAATAGGACTATATAGACCGGAAAGCGGATATATTTTAATTGATGGTAAAAAACTAGATAACGGTAATATAAAATCTTGGAGAAAAAAAGTAGGCTATATTCCGCAGTCAATTTATCTTTTTGATGGTACAGTCGCTCAAAATGTAGCTTTTGGCGATAAAGTTAATAATGATGTAGTAAAAGAATCGCTAAGGCAAGCTAAAATTTTAGATTTTTTAGAGCTAAATCATAAAGGTATTAATACTATGGTTGGGGAAGGTGGTATAAAGTTGAGTGGTGGACAAAAGCAAAGAATAGCTATTGCCAGAGCCCTGTACAGTAATCCTGATATTCTAGTATTAGATGAAGCGACTTCTGCATTAGATAATGAGACTGAAGGGCAAATAATGAATGAAATATATAATGTTAGTTTTGATAAAACACTTATAATAATTGCGCATAGACTTAGTACCATTGAAGGTTGTGAAAAAATTTATAGATTCAAAAATGGTAGTCTCGTAAATGCTTAATGCAAAACAATCAAATATAGATGATATTGTTTTTGTGTCAAATTATTCATATTCATTGAATAATACGTTGAAATATATATCTGAAAACTTGAGCAAAGATATAAAGTATAAAATAGTAACTTATAAAAAAAGTAGTATTAAAAACTCTGTATCATATGAAGACTTTATTAGTAATAATTATGATTTAATAAATAATTATTCAGAAAAAGAATTACAAAATAAATATAAAAATGTAAATTTTATGAAAGCAATAGTTGCAGAAAGACATATTTCTAATTATTATTTTGGAATTGAAGGTACGCTGGGAAACAAGTATTTATCTTACAGTGATATGATGTTTTTTATAAAAAGTTATGTTTTGTTTTTAGAACAATACATACCCAATTCAAGAATTATATTTAGTGGATATGCAGATAATTTTATTTCTACTTTAACATATTTGTTATCAGATGAGTTTAATAAAAAATGTTTAACATTTCATCCTCATTGGGTTGTTGATAATGAAACCACATACATTAATGACGGAATAGGATGTAGACCTTATAGTAGCTATATTACAAAAGAGGATAATCTAGAAAAAGATAAGAAAGATCATTTAAAAAAATATGATAATAAGTTACACTTTAAAGAGTATTCAAAAAGAAAATCTGATGTTAAAAAAGGAATTTTTGGTATTATATCTCCTAATATTTTTGATATAAATAGATTGAAGTTTATTTTATTTGGATACATTACTAAAGATAGGCGAATAAATAAATTTTTAAATATAAATAAACCTTCTATTTATAAAAAAATTTTAGCTAATGTAAATAGAATTTATAATAAATTGGTCTTGCTTGGCATAAAGAGATTTATAGAAATTAAAAATATAGAAGATAGTGCAAAGTTTTTTTATTTTCCTCTTCAAATACAACCAGAAGCGTCAACTTCCTCAAGGGCACCATATTTTATGAATCAGCTTGAAGTAATTTTTAATATATCTAAATCATTACCCTTAGGTTATGTTTTAGTTATAAAAGAACACCCTATGGGATATGGTATGAGAAGTATTTTTTTTTATAAAAGAATAAAGTCACTGAATAACGTTCTTTTAATTAGTAGTGATTTTACAGGAAAGGAGTTGATAAAAAGAGCTGAATTAACAATTGGATTTGGTGGAACAACATTATTTGAGTCAATTGTTTTTGGTAAAAAATATTTTTTATTAACGTATGATTATATTTATACTGAGTCGACACTTATAAGGTCTTTGAAAAATATTTCAAATATATTCAATGAAATACAGTCTTTTTTAGATTATAACGTTTCTGATGCTAAAAAAAAGGAAGAAGAAGATAAAATGTTACAATTTTTCTATAAAAGAGGCTTTCCTTTGTATGAAGATTTTGAGCAAAATATTGCAATTGGATTAGAAAGAATATTACATAAAGAATTAAAATGAAGTAGTTAATAATAGAGTATTAACTATATTAATTTGTTGTTACATTATGAGTAAAACTTTTAAACTTTGTAAGCAAACTATAACAAAAGTTGTACTCATTATATATTAAGTTGTGAAAATGAACAGAAATGAAAGATTAAACTTTAGTTACATGAGTTGAACTGTTTTCATTGATGTAATATTAGGTAATAGAAAAAAGGCTTTGTATTGGTACGAGAATCTAACTTGAGTTATAAAAATGGAAAAGTAATTGAAGCTTAGCAGCCTAAAAGTTTTATCTATAATTCCCGCAAGAGGAGGCTCAAAAGGTGTTCCCAGAAAAAACATTAAAGATTTGAATGGAAAACCTTTAATTGCCTATAGCATTGAATCCTCACTTGAATCCTCTTTTATAGATATTACCGTAGTAACTAGCGAAGATGAAGAAATTATTCAAGTTTCAAAAAAGCTAGGGGCTGATGTTATATACAGACCAAAAGAGTTAGCAAGTGATGCAGCATCAACTATGCCTGTTGTAAAACATGCTTTGGATAAATTATTATCTAGAGGTAAAAGTTTCGATATAGTTATTGTATTGCAACCAACTTCTCCACTTAGAGATAGTGATACCATTGATAAGGCATTTAAACTTTTTACTGAGCAAGATGCAGATGCTTTAATATCTGTAACAGAACTAGATATTGAGGTTTTTAAATCTTTTGTTATAAACAAAGATGGGTACTTAAGTGGTGCTATAAATAGTAAATATCCATTTACTAGGCGACAAGATTTACCTAAAGCATATCTAGCAAATGGAGCAATATATATGATAAAGACTAAAGTATTTAATGAAAATAAAACTCTAATTACAGATAAAACAGTACCCTTTATAATGAAAAAAGAAAATAGTGTTAATATTGATACCCAAGAAGATTTTAATAGAGCTAGTGAATTATTGAGGGTAAAGAAATGAAAAAATATGGGAAGACTATAGGAGACATTTTATCTATTAAAAGTTATTTTGTGAAAAAAAATGACAAATTAGTTAAAGAAGAAAAAGAATCTGTATCTTTTTATAAACTTCAACCTAAAAGATTATATTGTAAAATTTGTAGTTCTACTTTAGAAAAAGTTTCTTTAGTTAGAAAAGGTATTAATTATTTTCAGTGTGTAACATGTGGACATTTAAATGGTGGATTTGAAGATACAAGTGAATTCTTGGATTTTCATTATACAAGTGATAATTCTGATGATTATAGAAGAGAATATCAGCGTATAGATAAAGAAAGTTATATTAAAAAAGTAAATAATATATATGCACCTAAAGTAGAGTTTTTATTAGAATCATTGATTGAAGATAGTGTAAACTATTCCGCATTAAGTTATTTAGATGTTGGCACTGGTGTTGGACATTTTGTGTATGCATTGAATAAAGTCTTTAATATTGATGCGGTTGAGGGAATAGAAGTGTCTAAAACACAAGTTACTTCTGGTAATAAGATACTTGGTGGGAATAAATTAAAAGATATACCATTGGATTCGACAGTTGGTTACATTAAGAGTGCGCAAGTCGATGTTGTTTCTGCAATTATGGTTTTGGAGCATTTACAATCACCAACATCATTATTTGAGGCAATTAATGAAAATAGAGATGTAAAATATTTTTACATAGCTGTTCCAATATTTAGTTTAAGTACATATTTTCAATTGGTTTTTACTGATGTTTTTGAGAGAGTTTTGTACGGTGGTCATACACATTTATATACAAAAGAGTCTCTAAACTATTTGGCAAATAAGTATGAATTTGATATTGTTTCAGAATGGTGGTTTAGTTCAGATATGCATGATTTATTTAGAAGTGTGCGGATTATGCTTGAAAAAAACAATCAGCCTTCTGCTGCCTTAGATGGTTTTGATAAAAATTTTTTGCCATTGATTGATAAATTACAATTACAGTTGGATATTGAAGAGAAGTCATCAGAAGTTCACATGTTATTAAAGAAAAGAAAATGAAAAAGACTTTTGTAATAGCAGAAATAGGGCAAGCGCATGATGGAAGTTTAGGAATATTGCATTCATATATTGATGCTTTATCTAAAACTGGAGTTGATGCAATAAAATTTCAGACGCACATTGCTAATGCAGAAAGTAGTCAAGAAGAACCATTTAGAGTGAATTTTTCTTATGTTGATAGTAGTAGATATGACTATTGGAAGCGTATGGAATTTACAAAAGAACAGTGGAAAGATATTAAAAATCATTGTGATGATGTTGGCTTAGAATTTATGAGTACACCTTTTTCATTAGAAGCAGTTTCTTTATTAGAAGAAATAGGTGTAAATAGATATAAAATAAGTTCTGGTGATGTTGAAAATTTTTTATTATTAGAACGAATTGCAAAAACAAAAAAGGATGTTTTAATTTCGTCTGGAATGAGTAGTTTTAGTGAGTTAGATAGGGCAGTTAAGTTTTTAGATAACTTTGGTGTTAATCTTGGTATATTTCAGTGCACTTCAATGTATCCTACACCAGCAAATAAAGTTGGATTAAATGTCATTAAAGAGATGCAAGATAGATTTGATAAGCCAATTGGACTATCTGATCATACTGGTTCAATCTATGCTTCACTAGCAGCTGTTACATTGGGAGCCTCTTTAATAGAAGTTCATGCTGTTTTTGATAAGAGGATGTTTGGACCAGATTCTGTGTCATCACTTGAAATTGATGAAATAAAACAGTTAGTTGATGGTATTAGGTTTATAGATTTGATAAGTTCAAACCCAATAGATAAAGAGAATAATTTAGAGTTTATGAAAATGAATAAAATTTTTGGAAAATCATTGGCTGTCAATAAGGCTTTAAAAGATGGAGAGATAATCACTTTTGAGGATTTAGAGTGTAAAAAACCGTCTGGGTGTGGGATTCCAGCAAAAGATTATAAAAATGTTATAGGTAAAAAATTAAAAGTTACAAAAAATGTACAAGATTTTATACTCCAAGAGGATATTAATTGAAAAGAAAAATATGTGTAGTTGTTGCAAGTAGAGCTAATTATGGAAGAATTAAATATCTGTTAATATCTCTTAAAAAGATTCAGAGTATTGAACTTCAAATTGTTGTTGGGGCCTCAATGATGCTTGATAGATTTGGTAAAGCAGTGGATATACTAATTAAAGATGGATTTACTCCTATAAGATCACTATATTATGTGGTTGAAGGTGAGACATTAGCAACTCAAGCAAAGTCTACAGGTCTTGGAATAATGGAATTGTCTAATGTATTTGAAGATTTAAAACCTGATATGGTTGTAACTGTTGCTGATAGATTTGAAACAATGGCAACTGCGATAGCAGCCTCTTATCTAAACATTAAACTTGTACACATTCAAGGTGGTGAAATTAGTGGAAATATTGATGAGCGAGTTAGACATGCAATTACAAAGCTTTCTGATTTGCATTTCCCCTCAACCGAAGAATCTAAAAATAGATTAATAAAAATGGGTGAAGATCCAAAGTATATTTTTAATTTTGGATGTCCTGCTATGGATATTTTAGAAAATGAAAATTTAAATATAGATAATAAATTAATATCTCAATATGATGGAGTTGGTATTAAAACTGATTGGGAGAGGCCATATATTTTACTATCTCAACATCCAGTAACTACAAGTTATGGAGAAGGTGCTGAGCAGATAAGTGAAAGTTTACATGCTTTAAAAGAGATTAAAGATATTCAAAAAGTTATTCTTTGGCCAAATATTGATGCTGGGAGCGATGATGTTGCTGGAGGTATCAGAAAGTTTAGAGAGGTTAATATGCAGGAAAATTTCCAATACTTTAAAAATTTTCCTCCAGGGATTTATGCGAAAATTATAAAGAATGCTGTGTGTGTTGTTGGTAATTCAAGTAGTTTTATTAGGGAATGTTCATTTTTAGGAACACCAGCAGTTTTAGTTGGTGATAGGCAAGAGGGAAGAGAGCATGGTGCAAATGTAATTTTTTCCACACATGATAGACATGATATTATAGATAAAATAAGAAAGCAACTAGCTCATAAAAGATACGAATCTGATAAAATATTTGGCCATGGTAATGCTGGAGACAAGATAGCAGAAGTTTTGGCATCAATTGATATCAATAGTATTCAAAAACGAAATACTTATTAAGGCTTAAACTATGTGTGGAATTTTAGGAGGGGTATCCAAAAGCTCATTTAATAGGGATACTTGTGAAACAGCTTTAAATAAAATTTCGCACAGAGGTCCGGATTTCCAAAAAATAAATTTTCATAATAAAGAAAAACTTTTTTTAGCACACACAAGATTGAAAATAATCGATTTAAGCAATAGTGCTAATCAACCTATTGTGTCAAATTGTCTAAATTATGAGCTTATATTTAATGGAGAAATATTTAATTTTCAGGAGTTGAAAGCTACATGCAATCATTACGATTTTAAAACTAGTAGTGATACTGAAGTTTTATTAGCATTGTATATGGAACATGGTAAAAAAATGTTAAATATGTTGAATGGAATGTTTGCATTTGCAATTTTTGACAAAATTAATAATGAATTATTTATCGCAAGAGATAGATTTGGAATCAAGCAGCTTTATTACGCATATGATGATGGCAATTTTATATTTGCTAGCGAGATTCCACCCATCTTGAAATTCATAAAAAATGTTAAAGAAGACAAACGAACTATAAAAACATACTTGACAACATCTTTCTATGATTTTGGACCAAAAACTTTTTTTAATGGTATAAATCGTTTAGAAGCTGGGCACTATTTGAAATTTGACTTATTATCATTTACGTATGAAATAAGTAAATGGTATTCTATAGAAAAAAATATATTTGATAAAAGGTCAAATGATGATGCGTTGCTTGAAGAGTTAGATGTGCTTTTGTTTGATTTGATTGATAAGCATTTGATTTCTGATGTTAATATTGGGTTAAATATTTCAGGTGGACTAGATTCTTCTCTACTTTTGTCTTTAGTTAAGAAGTATAGATTGAATTTACATACGTTTACACAGGAATACAATGGGTTTAGTGAGCGAAGTTGGATTGAAAAAGCTGTGAAAAAAGTTGGCTTTAAACAGCACTTTGCAGATTTAGATTTTAATGATATTGCTGCAAAATTGAATGATGTTGTTAAGATTCAGGCAGAACCATTTGGTGGTGTAGCTGTAATTGGATATTACTATTTATATGCTTTGGCGGATAAATATAATATAACAGTTTTATTGGATGGTAACGGTATTGATGAAATTTTTTTAGGTTATGAAAAATATAGATTAAGTTACTTAGCATCAAAGCGGAACAAGCCTATAGTATCTGATGGTATTTCTATAGATGGAACAAAGAATATAAAACCTGAAGTAATTTCCAATGAGTTATTAGGTATTGATGGTTATGATGTTCCTGAAGTGCATTATTTTGATGAAAAAGTAAAGAATATTGCAATGGGTGATTTACTCTACACTAAAGTTCCTAGGGCTTTAAGATTCAATGATAGAATGTCAATGATGCAATCTAAAGAGCTAAGAGTTCCTTTTTTAGATCATAGATTGGTTGAGTTTGCTTACTCCATTCCTGCTGAAAAACTAATTGATGAAGAGACTACGAAAAAGATTGTACGAAAATATTCATCTAAACATATCTCGAATGAAGTAGCTTTTGCACCAAAAAGATCAATACAAACACCACAAAATGAGTGGATGGCTACAAAATTTGTACCAATAATAGATGAAGTTTTACATTCATGTAGTTTTAAGAATAGAGGTTGGTTTAACGTGAGTATAGCTAAACAGTTTTTTTATGACTACAAGAAAGGTGATAAAGCAAACTCTTTTTTTATTTGGCAATTGGTGAATTTAGAGCTATGGGCAAGAGAGTATTTAGATTGATATTTATTGTAGGATGGCTTAAATGAGCACTATTTTGGAACTTATAGGTAGGGAAAAGGAACTTTTTCTTGAAGATGTTACTCGACTTGAAATGGAATTGTCTTTGATTATTTCATCATCAAAATTTTTAGTTCTAGGTGGAGCTGGATCAATAGGCCAAGCTGTTGTAAAAGAGATATTTAAAAGAGATCCAAAAAAACTTCATGTAGTAGATATTAGTGAAAATAATATGGTAGAACTTGTACGAGATATTAGAAGTGTATATGGTTATATTGATGGGGACTTTAAAACATTTGCTTTAGATATTGGCAGTATAGAGTACGATGCATTTATAAAGTCAGATGGAAAATATGACTACGTGTTAAATCTTTCCGCGCTTAAGCATGTAAGAAGTGAAAAAGACCCTTTCACTTTAATGAGAATGATTGATGTAAATATATTTAACACAGATAAAACATTACAGCAATCAATTGAAAATGGAACAAAAAAATATTTTTGTGTTTCAACTGATAAAGCTGCTAATCCAGTTAATATGATGGGCGCAAGTAAGCGTATTATGGAGATGTTTTTAATGAGGAAATCGTTAAAAATAGATATTTCTACTGCAAGATTTGCCAATGTAGCTTTTTCTGATGGATCTCTCCTTTTTGGTTTTAATCAAAGAATAGAAAAACAACAACCTATAGTTGCACCTAATGATATTAAAAGATACTTTGTTACTGCGAAAGAGAGCGGAGAGCTTTGTTTAATGAGTTGTATACTTGGTGAGAATAGAGATATATTCTTTCCAAAATTGAGTGAAGATTTACATCTTGTCTCTTTTGCAGATATTGCTGTTAAATATTTAAAAAACAAAGGATATGAACCTTTTTTATGTAAAGATGAAGATGAAGCAAGAAAATTAGCTAAGACTTTGCCTAAGCAAGGGAAGTGGCCATGCCTATTTACATCTAGTGATACAACTGGTGAAAAAGATTTTGAAGAGTTCTTTACGGATAAAGAGACTCTTGAGATGAAAAGGTTTGAAAACATTGGCATTATAAAAAATAAACCAGAATTTGATAATGAGCTTCTTGGTGAGTTTGGAAAAACAATCAAGAGGCTAAAAGATAGTAGAACGTGGACAAAGAAACAAATAATTGAGCTTTTTTTTAAAATGATACCAGCATTTGGCCATAAAGAGTTAGGTAAATATTTAGATGAAAAAATGTAATGTTTAAAGATATAATTGAATTCATAAGAAACACATTTAATACAGATGACTTTATACCTCTTCATGAGCCTAAATTTATAGGAAATGAAAAAAAATACCTAAATGAGTGCATAGACTCAACTTTTGTCTCTTCCGTTGGAAAGTTTGTTGATCAATTTGAGCATACTATAGCAAAATATGTTGGTTCTAAATATGCGATTGCTACAGTTAATGGAACATCTGCATTGCATATTTCACTAATTTTGGCAGATGTCAAAAAAGATGACGAAGTGATAACTCAGCCACTTACATTTATAGCAACATGTAATGCTATTAGCTACTGCGGAGCAAAGTCAATATTTGTTGATGTTGATAGAGATACTTTAGGTATGTCACCTAGGTCATTGAAGCTTTTTTTAGATGAGAATACAGAGTTCAAGAATGGTGTGAGCATTAATAAAAATACAGGTAATGTAATAAAAGCATGTGTACCCATGCATACGTTTGGGCATCCATGCAGAATTGATGAGATAAAGGAAATTTGCACAGAATATAATATTGTATTAGTAGAAGATGCAGCAGAATCTTTAGGGAGTTATTATAGGGGTAAGCACACAGGGACTTTTGGGAAAATTGGTGCTATTAGTTTTAATGGTAACAAAATTATTACATCAGGTGGTGGCGGTTGCATTGTTACTGATGATGAAGAATTGGCAAAAAGAGCTAAGTATATTACTACAACTGCAAAAGTAGCACATAAATGGGAATACGCACATAATGAAATAGGATATAATTATCGCATGCCTAATTTAAATGCAGCATTATTAATGGCACAACTTGAAAATATTGATAAATTTTTAAAAAATAAACGTGAACTAGCATTTGTGTACAAAGAGTTTTTTGATAGTAAAAATATTGATGTAGTTAATGAGTCAGATAATTCCATATCAAATTATTGGCTTAATGCTGTCATTATGAAGAACAAAAAAGAAAGAGATTTATTTTTAGATGAAACAAATTCAAATGGTATAATGACTCGTCCAATTTGGATGCTTATGAATAAGTTAGAGATGTTTAAAGATTCAATGTGTGGTAATTTAGATAATTCTGAGTGGTTAGAAGAGAGAATTGTTAATATACCTAGTAGTACGAGATTCTAATGAATGAAATTTTATTAATCGGTGGCGGTGGTCATTGTGAATCTGCTATAGATGTAATTGAGCAAGAAAATAGATTCAAAATAGTTGGAATTATAGATAAACCAGAACTTTTAGGTAAAAAAATTTTAAATTATGAAATAATTGGAAATGATAGTGATTTAGAGAAATTATCAAAAAAGTATAGATATGCAATAATTACTGTTGGTCAAATTAAATCACCAAGTATAAGAATAAAATTATTTGAATTAGCAAAACAATGTGGTTTTAGTATGCCAATAATAGTTTCGCCAAGAGCATATGTTTCTAAATACGCTAGTATTGGGCATGGAACTATAGTAATGCATGATGCTTTAGTTAATGCAAATGCAAGTGTTGGAGTGAATTGTATTATTAATACAAAATCATTAGTTGAACATGGCTGCTCTATAGGGAATAATTGTCATATTTCTACAGCATCTTCTATAAATGGTGGCGTTAAGGTAGAAGAAAATTGTTTTATAGGTAGTAATGCAACAGTAGTGGAATATTTAGTTGTGGTTGCAAATAGTTTTATAAAGGCTGGGAGTATAATTAAGTGAATAAAAAAATTGCTTTTCTAACTACTATATTCCCAATGAAAGAAGAATATCTGTATGATTTTTTTAACTCTCTTAATAGGCAAACATATAAGAAATTTGATGTTATTGTAGTAAATGATGGATATAAAAATATTAAAAAAATACGAGATAGATTTAAAAAACTAAATATCATTGAATTGAAGTATTCAAGTACACCATCAAAAAATAGAGAGTATGGTATAAATTTCGTAAGGAGTAATGGTTATGACGTTTTAATATTTGGAGACAGTGATGATTATTTCTCCAGTAACAGAGTGAAAGTAAGCATAGATAAATTGAATAGATATGATATTGTTGTAAATGATTTGTCATTATTTAATAGTATAGGTATTTATGATAAAAGTTATATATCAAATAGACTTCCGTCAAATAGTGTTATTAAAAAAGAATATGTAATAGATAAAAATATGTTTGGCATGTCAAACACTGCAGTAAATGTATCTATCTTGTTTGACATGGACGTAGATGATAAGTTAAAAGTTCTTGATTGGTATTTGTTTACCAACCTATTATTTAAAGGATATAAAGCAATTTTCACAGGAGATACGGAAACTTTTTATCGTCAATACTCAAATAATATTGTTGGAATTGGAAAGTTAACGAATAAGTTAATATTAGAAGGATTGCATGTTAAGCTTAAGCATTATAACTTATTACAAAATGTAGATGTAAAGCTTAATAAATTGTATTGTAGTATGATTGAACTTCAGGAAAAGATAAAGGATTTAGAATACTTAGAGAAATTAAAAGATCAAAGTATTTTAAATCCATTGTGGTGGGAAGAAATAAAATTAATAGAGGTAAAAGATGAGAATAAATTTAACAAGTAAAAAAGAGGTATTCAATTTTTGTGAACCATATGTTATAGCAGAGTTGGGTGCAAATCATAATGGCAATATGGTGCTAGCAAAACAATTGATATTAGAAGCTAAAGAGTCAGGTGCAGATTGTGTTAAATTTCAGAGCTGGTCAAAAGATAGTATTTTTGCTAAAAAAAAGCTTGAAGATAATTACTTTCTCGATGATGACTACAGAGATAGAATTGATTATACACTTGAAGAAATACTTGATGCATATTCAATATCGGAAGATGAGTTGTTGCAAATGAAACAGTTTGCAGATGAGATAGGAATTGATTGTACATCAACACCATTTAGCAAAAAAGAGGCTGATTTTTTGGTAAATAAAATGGGTACTCCATTTATAAAAGTTGCTTCAATGGATTTGAATAATTATCCTTTTTTGGAGTACCTTGCTAAAAAAGGTAAGCCTATGGTTATATCAACAGGCTTAAGCGAATTGTATGAGATAGATAAAGCTGTTAAGGTTATTGAAAGCACTGGAAATAAGAATATTATAATCTTGCATTGTGTTTCTACGTATCCACCAGTAGATAGTGATGTAAACTTAAATAATATTACATCACTTATGAAAGTATATCCGGAATATCCTATAGGTTTTTCTGATCATACACTGGGTATCACAATTCCTTTAGCTTCTGTTGCTTTAGGAGCGTGTTTAATAGAAAAACATTTTACATTAGATCAAAATATGGAAGGGTGGGATCATAAAGTATCCGCTACAAAATATGAAATGAAAGAGATTGTGGAAGGTGCTAGCAGAATATCAGATGCGCTTGGTTCATTTCGTGTGACTGCAACTGAATCATATGAGAAGAAGATTGAGTTTAGAAGAAGTATTGTACTTACACGAGATGTTAAAAAAGGTGAAATAATAAATAAAGATGATATTGATTATAAAAGACCTGGTACTGGACTTTCCCCTGATATGACAGAGTTTGTTGTTGGAAAATACGTGAATAAAGATTTAAAGTATGATCATATATTAATTAAAGAGGACTTGGCATAATTATAAATTTATGAAATATTAATTTTTTTTAAAGTAGTATTAGGCACATTGGTTAAAAATTATAAAAAGTGAGGCTCAGTCGATATGAAAGATATAGTAAAAGTTGGAAGTAAGCTAGTAGGCAAGTCGCAGCCTGTTTTTACAGTGGTTGAACTCGGTGTTTGTCATGAACAAAATATTGAATTAGCAAAGAGCTTTATAGAAAAGGCAAAAGAAGCAGGAGCCGATGCTGTAAAAGTAGAAGCTTTTCAGGCTGATAGCTTTGTATTAGATAAAACTATTATACATAAATATGGTACAACAAAGGGTGAAGTAGAAGAGAATTATTATGAGCTATTAAAGAGATTAGAATTGAGCTTTAATCAGATGAAAGAGTTAAAACAGAAAGCAGATGACTTAGATATATTGTTTTTCTCAACTGTGCATGATAAGGAGGATGCAGACTTTTTTGATGACTTGGGGGTTTGCGCATTTAAAATAGCTTCAATTGATATGACACATTTACCATTAATTAGGCACTTATCAAAAAAAGGAAAACCTATTTTTATGGATACAGGTGGGGCTTACTTAGGTGAAATAGATGATACAATAAGAGCTTTTGAAGCAGAAGGCTTTGAAGACTTAATAATTATGCATAACCCTAGCGGTTATCCAGCTCCAGCAGAGAAGACAGATTTAAAAATGATAAATACAATACAGAGTGTATTTGATATTCCTGTAGGCTTATCTTGTCATACTCCAGGTTTTGATATGGTTGTAGCATCTGTAGCAATGGGAGCTAATATTATAGAAAAACCTATTACTAGAGATAATAATATTAAGGGGCCTGAACATATTTTCTCTTTTTTAGATACAGAAGCTAATATTTTTATGAATAAAATTAGAAATATAGAGATTGCTTTGGGTCTGAAAAGAAGATTATTTATTGATGAAAATTCACACGCGAGAGCAAAAAGAAGAGGTATTTATTCTAACAGGGATTTAAAAGCTGGTCAAGTTTTAAGCGAAGATGATTTATTATTTAGAGTCCCAAATAGAGGAATTGCGTCGAAAGATGTAGATTTAGTAGTTGGAAAAGTATTAAAAATTGATATGCTAAAACAAACACCGATTCAAGTTAATTATTTAAAATGAAAAGTTTCTGTTTTATCCCAGCAAAACTTGCTTCAACAAGATTGAAAAAAAAAAATATATTAAAATTAAATGATAAAGAGCTACTGTACTATCCTATAGTTGCTGCACAAGAATCTAATTTGTTTAAAAGAGAGGATATTATCGTATCTTCAGAAGCTAAAGAGGTAAGAGATGTTGCTACTAAATATGGTGCAACTTCATTTAAAAGAGATGATAAATTGGCACATGACCCTTATGGAATAGTAGATGTAGTTTTAGAGTTTTTAGAGAAAAGTTCTAAATATAAAGAGTATGAATTATGTTTTATATTACTACCAACTTCACCAACTGTAAAAAGTTTTGATTTAACAAAAGCATCTGAAATTTTTGAAAATACTAATTGTAAATATTTAATGAGTGTTAATGAGAGTGAACATAATGCTCAAACACAAGTTTTTATAAAAGACAGTTTTATTGAGCCTCTTTTTAAAGACGAAATAGTCAAAAAATCCCAAGAGTTAGAAAAAACATATCATATTAATGGAATTGTTACAATAGTAGATGTAAAGGATTTTTTAAAAACAAAAACTTATTTTTCATATCCTCTTGCAACTTATATTATTGGAAGAGACAGGGCAATTGATATAGATACGAAAGAGGACTTAATGCTAGCTAAACTTATAATGGATGATACTAGTAATGATTAATTCTGACTTTATTATATCATCAAAAGCTACTGTAAAAGAAGTTATGTTAGCTTTAGATAAATTAAGAGAAGTCTTTGAGACTCTTTTTGTAGTAGATAATAATAAATTAATTGGAACTATAACAGAAGGAGATATTAGAAGATATCTCATTAAGGGAGATATTTCTCATAATGATGTTCTAACAAAAATATTAAATATTAGGCCTTTTTACATAAAAGAGAACGAAGAATTGGATGAAAAATTAATTATACAATTTAAAAAAAGTAAAAAGTATAAATATGTTCCTTGTTTAAATTCTAAGAAAGAGATAGTAGATATAGTAGATCTAAATAATTTGTTTAAAAGGAAAAATTTTGTTATTTTAATGGCTGGAGGACTTGGAAGTAGATTAAAACCTCTTACAAATAAAATTCCTAAACCTATGTTAAAGGTTGGGAATAAGCCGATTTTAGAAACTATAATTGAACAATTCAAAAGTTATGGTTTTTATAATTTCTTAATAAGTGTGAATTATAAGTCTAATATTATAAAAGATTATTTTAATAGAGGTGAAAGTTTAGATGTAAGCATAGATTATATAGAAGAAAATAAAAGATTAGGAACAGCAGGGGCTTTAAGTTTAATTAATAATAAGCTAGATGAACCAATTTTTGTAATGAATGGTGATATTTTAACTAATATTAATTTTAAAGATTTACTGACTTTCCATAAAAATAATAATTTTGAATTAACTGTTTGTGTTATTAAACATGCAATAGAAATACCCTATGGTGTTCTTGATGCATCAGCAGAGAATGTTTTAATTGATTTAGTTGAAAAACCTACAAAAGAATTTTTAGTAAATGCTGGTGTATATCTACTAAATCCATACTTACAGAATGAGATACCAAAAGATACTTTTCATGATATGCCTACTTTTTTAAAAGAGTTGATTTCTCAAGGAAGAAAAGTTGGAGTCTATGAGGTAGAGGATTATTGGATGGATATTGGTCATCCTGAAGACTTTAAAAAAGCAAATGATGAATATAACTACTACTTTGGAGGAAAATAGGTATGCTGCAAGGAAATATTGTAATGGTAACAGGAGGTGCTGGAAAGTTAGGTGCAGAGTTTGTTAAAAATATAGCCCAAAATGGAGGAATCGCTATTCTAGCTGACATAAATGAGAAATTAGCTAAATTGACTAGAGATGAAATTGTAAAAGAGTTAAAGAACGAAAATATTGATTATGTAAAAATAGATATTACTTCTGTAAAATCTATACAAAGTGTTGTTGAGAGATTAAATCATAAGTATGGGAAAATAGATGCTTTAGTAAATAGTGCATATCCTAGAGGAAAAAACTTTGGGAAAGATTTTTTAGACATAACTTATGAAGATTTTTGTGAAAATATAAATTTAAACTTAGGTGGATACTTCTTAACCTCTCAGATATTAGCAAAGTATTTTTTAAAACAGGGATTTGGTAATATTATAAACATATCATCTGTTTATGGTGTAGTAAATCCAAATTTTGAAATGTATGAAGGGTTTAATAAGTCTTCACCAATAGAGTATTCTTTAGCTAAAGCAGGTGTTATACATATGAGTAGATATATGGCAAAATCTTTTCAAGGTAAAATAAGGATTAATACTATAAGTCCAGGTGGTATCTTAAATGAAGAAAATCAAACAAAAGAGTGGAGGGATGCTTATAAGAAATATTGTTTAACAAAAGGGATGATTGATAGAAGTGATTTAAGTGGTACACTCATATACTTACTTTCAGATATGTCAAAATATGTCAATGGCCAAAATATAATAGTAGATGATGGATTTACTTTATAAGGATGGATAAAATAATAAAGATAGGTATTATTGGAATAAGTAAGGGGAATGGGCACCCTTATTCGTTTTCAGCAATTATTAATGGTTGTGATATTGAAGCTATGAAGGATGCCTGGCTTAATATATATAAATACATTAAGAATAGAGCTATAGTAGATTTTGGGATACCTCCTGCAAAAGTTACTCATATATGGACGCAAGATTTAAATGAGAGTAAAAAGATATCAAAGGTATCATTTATTGAAAATATTGAAGAGAACTATTTAGATATGATTGATAAAATAGATGCTGTAATAATTGCAAGAGATGATCATATAGTTCATAGAGAATTGGCAGAATTATTTTTAAAAGCAGGTAAATTTGTCTTTATAGATAAACCTCTGTCATTAAATATCAATGATTTAATATTTTTTAAACCATATTTAGAAAAAGCTCAATTAATGTCTTGTTCAAGTATTAGATATGCCCCTGAACTTGATGAGTTAAAGAATACTATTTATGGATTTGGAGATATAAAATTAATTAGAGGAGTTACTGCTAAAAATTGGGAAACTTATGCTATTCATTTATTAGATGGGATATTTAGTATAGTTGATTTTAACATAGATAGTGTATATTCTCACCCAATAAAGCAAACTTCTATTAACTTATATACTAGTAGTGGAAATTTGATTCAAATTGATGCTTTAGATGAAGCTATTACTCCAATAAAATTTGATTTTTTTGGTAGCAAAAGTTATACAAATATAGATATAAGTGATACCTTTAACTCATTTAAGAGAACTTTACAATATTTTATCACTATGATACAAAGTGGTATTCAACCAATAAATCCAGAATTAACTATAAACTTAATGAAAGTTTTAATTGCTCAAAAGATTTCCAAAGATGAAAATAGAGTAGTTAAATTAAAGGAGATTAAAATTTAATGGAGTTCTCAAAATCAAATACTTTAAGGGCGAAAGCCAACAAGTTAATACCAGGTGGTGTACATACTTATAGCAAAGGCGATGATTCCTTTCCCTTAAATGCCCCATTTGCTATTAAAAAAGGTTATGGCTCAAGAATTGAAGATGTAGATGGAAATGAGTTTATAGATTGGGGAATGGGTTTAACCTCAGTGTTGTTGGGACACGCTTATGGACCAGTTGTTGATACTGTAAGAGATGAACTGTCTAATGGGTGTAATTTTATTAGACCTTCTCACATAGAAGCTGAACTCGCAGAGATAATGGTTGAACAAATTCCATCAGCAGACATGGTTAAATTTGGAAAAAATGGTTCAAACGCCACAACAGCTGCAGTTAAATTAGCAAGAGCATATACTAATAAAGAGATAGTTTTAAGGTGTGAGAGCCAACCATTTTTTAGTATAGATGATTGGTTTATTGGTTCTACTGTTATGGACTCAGGAGTACCAAAATGTATGAAAAACTTAACAAAAAAATTTAAATATAATGATATAGCTGATTTAAGTACTAAGATAGATGAATTTTATGGGAGAGTTGCCTGTGTTATAATGGAGCCAGCTTCTATAGAAGAACCTAAAGATGGGTATTTACAAGAAGTAAAAGATATATGCGTAAAAAATGGCATTATTTTGATTTTTGATGAAGTTGTTTCTGGCTTTAGATTCCACCCCAAAGGTGCTCAATATTTATATGGAGTTACACCAGACTTAAGTTGCTTTGGAAAGTCTATGGGAAATGGTTTTTCTATTTCAGCATTAGTAGGAAATAGGGAGCTAATGTCACTTGGAGGATTAGAACATAAAGAAAAGAGAGTTTTTTTGCTTTCAACGACTTATGGAGGTGAAACTCACCACTTAAGAGCAGCTCAAAAAACAATAGAAATTTTAAATAATAACAACTATGAAGTTACAAAGCATATTTGGAGGGTTGGCAATATAATAAAAAATAGTTATAATGATATATCTAAAGAGTTGAATTTAAATAAATTTACTTACGTAGATGGTATTGACTGTAGGCCATATTTAGTTTTTCTAGATAAAGATGCCAAAGAAAGTAAAGCATTAAGAACACTATTCTTGCAAGAGATGGTTAAAAATGGTATAATGTTACAATCATTTAGTCCATCTTACTCTCATAATCAATTAGAAATATCTCAAACTATTAAGGGGTTTGAACGCTCTTTAAAGATTTTAAAATTTGCTATAGAAGAGAATAAGATTAATGAGTTAATAAATGGTCATAATGTAAAACCTGTTTTTAGAAAATATAATTAAGGATTAAAAGTATTGAAAAGTCGTGTAGATGCATATAATAAAAAGTATAAGTTTGATATTTTAAAAGACTTGTATGAGTTTAATAAAAAAAGTAAGGTGAATGACTTTAGAGTTTTTACAGATATGTATTCTAAAATAGGTGATTATATTTTTTTAAACAACTATTTAAAAGCGTTTTGAGATAAATATGGTAGGAATTATAGATTATGGAGTAGGAAATATAGCCTCCATCAAAAATGCCCTTTTATTTTTAAATAAAGATTTGAAAATAGATTTGGTGGAGAATGCAGAAGATATTCAAAAATATAGTAAAATAATATTACCAGGTGTTGGAGCATTTGGAAATGCTATTGATTTAGTACGTTCTAAGAACTTTGATGATGCTTTAATACAAGAGAAAAAAAAGGGGAAATACATTTTAGGTATTTGTCTAGGAATGCAAATGCTAGCAGATAAAAGTCATGAAAATGGTGAACATAAAGGTTTAGGTTTAATTAAAGGTGAAGTTGTAGACTTTGTAAATGATAAAAATTTAAAAATTCCTCACATGGGCTGGAATGAAGTTTTTAAAGTTAATAGTGACCCTATTTTTAATAATATTGAGGATAAATCAGATTTTTATTTTGTTCATAGTTATCATTTTGTTTGCGAAGATATTGAGAATCAAATAGGTGTGACAAATTATGGATATAGTTTTGCATCTGTTGTAAAAAATGAAAATGTTTATGGAACTCAATTCCACCCTGAAAAGAGTCAAAAAGATGGGTTGGTTTTTTTGAAAAATTTTATAGAATTAAATTAAAGAAGTATATATAATGGTTAAAAATAGGTTAATTGCTGTTTTAATTATAAATAATGGACAAGTGGTTCAAAGTATTAAGTTTAAACATACAAATGTTATACATTGGGATCCTGTTGAAGCTGTTGATATATTTAATGAGTGGGCAATTGATGAGATCATAGCATTAAATGTTTCTAAGGACAAAAAAAATAAGGAAGAATTTATATCAATAATTAACGATTTATCAAAAAAGTGTTTTGTACCATTAACTGCAGGTGGTTGGATAGAGGATTTAGATGACGCTCGTAATTTAATTAAAAATGGTGCAGATAAAATTGTAATCAACACAATGGCTTATAAAAATATAAATTTAATTTATGAAATTTCACAAATTTTTGGAAAACAATGCGTTGTTGTATCTATTGATTCTAAAGTGGTTAATGATAAAAGAGTAGTTTGTATTGATAGAGGTCGGGAGAATACAGATACAACTCCTTTAGAATGGGCTAAAAAAGTTATAGATTTTGGAGCAGGTGAGCTTTTTATCAATTCAATTGACCATGATGGTAATAGGGAAGGTTATGATTTAGAATTAATAAAGGAGATTTCTAGTGAAGTAAATGTACCAGTTATTGCTTTTGGTGGAGTTTTTACTTGGAATCATTTAGTTGATGGAATTGAAATATCTAAAGCTGATGCAGTAGCAGCAGCTAATATTTTGCATTATACTGAGCATAGTTCTCGTAAAGCTAAAAAATTCTTAATTAAAAATAATTTAAACTTTAGAAAAATATAAGGAGTCTAATGTGGAATATTGTAAAAGATGTATGTATCCTAAAAATGCTAAACCTACTATTATATTTGATGAAAAAGGTATATGTAGTGGTTGTAGATATCATGAGTCAAGGTCTAGAATCGATTGGAATGAGAGAGAAAAATTATTTGCTCAATTAGTAGAGGAAGCTAAAGCAGAGGCTAAAGTAAGAGGCAATGTATATGATTGTATAGTACCTGTTAGCGGTGGAAAAGATAGTACATTTCAAGTTTGGTTTATGAAAGAAAAATATGGAATGAACCCTTTATTAGTTGCTTATAACCATACATTTAATACACCAGCGGGTTTAAGAAACTTAGAAAATTTATTAGAAAAATCTGGTTGCGATTTAGTGCGTGGTTCAGTAAACTATAAATCAGCAGTGAAGCTAGCTACCTCTATGCTTAAAAAAGTTGGAGATATTACATGGCATTATCATGCAGGGATTACAACATTTCCAATTCAAATGGCAGTTAAATATCAAATTCCTTTTATTTTTTGGGGCGAAGAAGGTTTTTCAGAATTGACTGGAATGTTTCAATTGGATGATTTTGTAGAATTTAAAAAATGGGCTAGAAAAGAACACGATATGAGAGGTTTTGAACCTAAAGATTTAGTTGAAGACCCAACAAACGATATAGAATGGAAGGATGTTGCACCTTATATATATCCATCTGATGATGAGATAGAAGATTTGAACTTAAGAGGTATATATCTAAGTAATTATATTGAGTGGGAGGCTAAGGCTCAAAGCGAAACTGTAATGAAGGAGTGGGGTTTTGAGTCTGTTCGTTATCCAAAAGATAGAAGTTTTGTACAATATTCTAAAATAGATGATCATGCAAATGATGTACATGATTATTTGAAATATTTGAAATTTGGTTATGGTAGAGGTACGGATGAGGCTAGTTATGAAATTAGGAGAGGGAGATTAACTAGAGAAGAAGGAGCTAGGTTGGTAGCTAAATACGATCATATAGAACCTAAGACTTTAAAAATATATTTAGAGTTATTAAATATGTCTTCAAAAGAATTTTATAATTTAGTAGAAGATATGAGAGACCCTGAAATTTGGGAAAAACAAAATGGTATTTGGACTACAAGTGATAGTATACTTAATCATATTGACGAAGAGGGTATTGAAGAAGCAAGAGTAAAGCAAATTGAAGATCGTATTTTTTCTGATGAAAATAAGAACTTATACTTTAACGAGGATAATCTTCCACAAAAGAGCGGAGATGCTAGACTAGATGATTTTCCAGATAAATTCAAAATACTCTAATTACTTAAGGATTAAATGTAATGAGAGAAGTGGAAGAACCTGACTTATATGATATATTTAATAATTTAATCTCAAGAAAAAATATAGATATAAACAGTTATTTTCCAAATAATAATTTTAATTTTACTAATTCTGGTAAAGGAGCGTTGAGTTTAATATTAAGTTATTTAAGGAAAAGTAGTGTTATATCAGATAAAACATATGAATTAATTGTTCCTGAATGGATAGGTTATTGGGTTTATAATCAAGTAAACCAATATGCTTTTCCATCAAAATCTATTACTTCTAAGAGCAGAGCTATTTTAGTATATCATCAATATGGTTTTCCCCAAGATATGAACAAAATAATTGAAGCTGCAGATAAGTATAATCTAACTATTATTGAGGATTGTGCTCATGCACTTGATAGTAAATATAATGGTAAGCAACTTGGTAGCTTTGGTGATTTTACAATATATAGTTTCTCAAAATTTTTTTTCTGTTTAGCGTTAGGTGGAGTAGGTTATAAAGATAATATAGGGTTTGAAAGACATATAAAAACTCAAATACAAAATGATAGTATCTTGATGCGTTTTTTTATAAATGCGACTAAGATGATTCATGAATATAGCTTAGATTCAAAAAATAAATTGTTTCAAAGAAGTTCTAACAATTTTTTAAATATGGCTTATTCATTATATGGCTATTCATATAAGCATTCAAAAGTTTCAGAAAATATATTTAAATCAAAAATAGATAATGAAATTAAGATAAGAAAAGGTAGATACAAATATTTTTTAAACAAAATGGCGACAAAAGGAATTTGTGAACATTTAGAAGATGATGATATCGCACCTTATGTAATACCAATTAAATTAAAAGAGAGTGATGGTACTAGAGTTTTAAATAAATTATTAGAATGTGGATTTAGAACAGGAATATATAAATTTGACATGAATAGATTTTTATTAGAACCAAAGTTTGAATCAGTGTTATGGATATTATGTCATGGGGGCATAAGTGATATAATGTTTGAAAATCAAATAGAGATATTGCTTGAAAATATATAAAAGGTATATATATGAATCTACATGTATTATATTACAATGAAATAAGTAAAGTAGAATGGGATAAGAGAGTTAGGTCAATATCTGAATCTACATTTTATCATTCATCCACAGTTATAGATTATGAGAGAATATTACCAAATAATCTTGAAAATAATCCATTTATATTGATAAATGATAATAATAAATCAGTTGCAGTTTGTTCATCAGTTCTGAGAAAAAATAGTGAATTAAATATAAATGAATTATCTTCTAGGTTTCCATCAAATTCAATTCCTGCAACACTACTTGATTTAACACCAAGCGAGAGAAGAAAAGTTATGGATAAGGCATATCAATCTATATATGATTATGCAATAGAAAATGATGTAAAAAAAATAGAGATGTATAGACATCCTGTAAATATTTCATCAATGAATTTAAATCTAATAGTTTCAGATTATATTTTTGAACCTATGAAGTATAACTTTTTATCTACAATGTACAATACATTATTAATTGATTTAAGCTTAAATGACAGTGTACTTTTAGGAAATATGAGTAAGTTCCACAGGAAACACATTAGAAAAGGTAGAGAAAAAGATATAAAAGTTAAAGTTTATAATAAAAATTCAAAAATTTCTACATTAGATGAAAAGTTTGAGAGTTATAGATTAGCGCATTTTAAATCAGCTGGTAAATCGACTAGACCTATTGAGACTTGGAATGCTATGCGTGATGCTACTAAAAATGGAGAAGCAACACTATTTATATCATATATTGAAGATATAGAAATTAGTTACTTACTTTGTGGAGAGTTTTATAAGGTGGCTTATGGGTGGTCTCAAGTTAATGTTGAGGAGTTTGAAAGAGAGTATTCGCCAAGACACCTATTAGAATGGGAAGCTATTATGTATTATAAAAATATTGGTTTTTCATTTTATGAAATTGGTGAGAGATTTTTTAACAATCAGTTAAAATCTTATCCATCTGAAAAAGAATTTTCAATAAGTGTATTCAAGGAGAGATATGGAGGAATTATATATCCTAAAATTAAATGGTTTTCATATTTGGATAAGAACTTATTAAAACAAGAATTAGAAAATGGTATGACTTCATTTTTAGATACAGATGATATTTTATTTAAAGGAGTTAAAAAATGAAATATATAGCTTATGGAACTAGTAAATTATTAAAATTATATTTAGAAAATACAGATAAAAGTATTTTTGAATATTCTATAGATAACTTTACAACTGAAACAATGATTTATGATTTAAATATTTTTAAAGACGATATATTATTTAAAGAGAATAAAGATGATGTGATCGTAGTTGTATTCGCCGTTGCAAATACAACTTTGATTAAAATTGAAAAAAGATTAATCGAACAAGGTTTTACTAGATTTAAGAACTTTATCTATTATTCAGATTTTTTAATAGATAGATTTAATGATAAATTAAATGATAGAGGCTTTCAAAGAGTATCTAAAGAAAACCAAATTTTAGCTACTGAATTAAATAGAAATTTAACAATACCAGTCCACACTACAATTTTAGGAAATGCACTATTGTTACAATTAATTGATTTAACTAAGGGAATGAAAGGTTCTATTGCCGAAATTGGAGCATTTAGATGTGGTGCTTCTAATATAAATATGGTAAAACTTTTAGCAAATAATGATGATAGGGAGTATTATATTTTTGATTCATTTGAAGGTTTTCCAGCACTTTCTTACAATGACCCGCAAAGTTGCAAAAAGGGTGATTATGATGTTAATATGTCTTATGAAATGATAGAAAATGAGTTTTTAATGAATAATAAATTTAGAGTTATAAAAGGTTTTGTTCCTAATACTTTTTCGGAAGTCGATAAAGATAAAAAATTTTCAATTGTTTTTTATGATTGTGATTTATACGAACCAGCTCTTGAAACTTTTAAATTTTTTGAAGATAAAATTGAAGAGGGTGGCTTTTTAATAATACACGACTACAATGCAGAAAAAGGTGGTTTTGAAGGTGTTAAAAAAGCTACTGATGAGTATTTTAAATATAAAAAGGAAATTTACTCTTTTTTTGAAAATACAATGGCAGTGGTGAAATATTAAATAATGATTTTTTTGAAAAATATTTTAAATAAATTACATGATCTTTTAGAACTTACAATAATTGGTTATATAATTAGAAAATTACAGCAATTATTAAGTAATGATTTAAGAGAGTTACATAGAGTAAACTTAGATAATATATCTAAATACTTTAAAAAGGATAAAAATAAAATCAATACAAAAGTTGTATTTTTCAATGGGACTGTTTATTCACCTACTATGAACTTATTGCCAGCCTTTTTATCAACTATTATTTTTTATAATAAGTCACCTGAAAGTATTCTTATTCAAAAACATAATGAGCCAGTTTTAAAAAAAATATACTTATCTTTTGATATAAAAAAGTATTATATTCTTTATAGTTTAATTGATATAAAAAGTGTTATTTCTGCGCTTTATTGGAGTTTGAAGAATTTTGTATTGAATTTAAATGTTGTAAGTAAATTTGAGCCTCCATCTTGCATTGTCAATGATATTGAATTAGGAGAGTATATTTATGATGAATTTTTAAGGTCTCAAAAAATTGGAACGCTTGATAAGGTGAACTTTAAATATTTATTATTTATGTATAGGGGTGTATATGCATATTTTAGATTTGTAAAGTTATTAAAAGAGATTAAGCCGTCATATCTAGTTAGCAGTGAAATATCATATTTACATAGTATTTTTATGAAAGCTAGTTTATCTTTAGAAAAAAAACCAATTGTATATGTTGCGGTAAATTACCTTTCTTATGATAGATTTTGCATTTCTAAAGTTAATTTATATAAAGATATAAGTTTTAAAAATATTACTGTATTTACTACAGATATGTATAAAAAAGTTATTCAACATTATAAAAAAGATATTTTAATAAATTTTTACAATCAAAAATATGCGTCTGATACAACTGGAAACATGCTTTCGTTGATAGATGATAAAAAGTATGATAATAATATTATTATTAATAATAATTTATTCATAAATAAATATAAATTTAATAATAATTATAAAAATATTTTTGTATATGCACATGCTTTAGTCGATGGTATAAGAAGTTATGAAAACATAATATTTAAAGATTATTATGTTTGGCTTGAAGAGACATTAGAAATATTAACAAAAGTATTAAACATTAACATATTTGTTAAGCAACATCCTAATGAAGAAAGATATCAGTGTAAGCATAGGACGAATGATATTTTAGTAAAATTTAATAATATACATATAATTTCATATAAGTTAGAGGATTCTATTCTTTCAGAATATGCTGATGTAATTATCACAAGTACAGGAACTATAGGCATTGAAGCGCCATGCTTAGGAATTCCAGTTATTACTGCTGCAAAACCACCTTATGCAGGCTTGGAAACAATAACTGTTTGTAAAAGTTATAATGAGTATAAAAATACTCTATATAATATTTCTAATATAGAAAAACTTGATGATGAAACAATAGAGAGAGCAAAAATACAATTTCTTTATTATAAATTATTTCAATTTGTCAGACTGCCATTTAAAGATCGTGAACTATCAGCAAAAATACCTATGCTGCATGGAAACTATAAACAATATAATGCTTTAAATGAACTATTCTTAAGTGTTGAATCTATTGAAAATTCAGAATTATTTAATAGTTTTGAAAAGATGAAAGAACATAACTTTGATTCATGTGTAAATTTCTCTTTGATGATTGAATAATATATGGAGTATATTAAGGAGACTATAAGTTTATGAATGTTGTTATAGTAACCAGTAATGGTATAAATTGGGCAAATCAATCAGTTTATTATTTAGTTGAAGAATTAAATGTCAAGGCTATTTTTTATAGATTACCAAATTCTAATAATTTTTTTAATTTCGAAAAAAAATTAGAAAAAAATAGTTATTTTCTTGAAAAAACTTATTCAGAAAAAGCATTTATTAAAGGTTTTAATAGTTTTAATAATGATTTCTTTAGAAATTTTTTAAAAGAAAATACAATAGATTATGTTCTTGTCCTTGGTACAAGTAATATTTTTGATAAAAAAACACTAGAGGGTAGTGCAAAGTTCATAAATTTTCATTTAACATTACTGCCTAAATACAGGGGGCCATCATTTTTATTACCTATAATTAATGGTGATAAAGAGAGTGGTGTTACAATTCACAAATTAACAGAAGTAATAGACTCTGGTGATATATATATTCAGGAGTCATTTATTTTGGAAGATAGAGACACACAAAAATCTTTGTTATATAAACTAGCAGATACAGCACTAAAATGTACATACTCTCTTGTAGAAAAAATTATGCAAGATGAGCTTAATAAGATATATATTTTGGGTTTAGAAGATTTAAAAACAGCTTATCAGGGTAAGCATGATGATAGTTTTTTTGAATTAAATATTTATAACGATGATTTGAATACAATCGATAGAAAAGTTAGAGCATATGGAGAAGATGGACTTATTTATTTTATATTAAATAATAAAAAAATTTATGTTAAAAAGTCTAACTTTATAAAAACAAGTTATTTGGAGTATAGAAAAATTATTGTTGCAGATGACGACTCATTGCTAATTAATGAAAATAATAGAGGTCTTATGTTAAGCTTTTTGTATTACAAAGAGTCAATAGAAGAAACAAGCTTATTATCAAAGCTTTTGATTAGTAATTATTTATAATAATTTATTATTAATATTGTTGCTTCTATATTAATTATAAAAATTATTTATTTTTGACTAATATTAAACAGAAAGTAGGTCTTGAGTGAAAGTATTATTTATACATTTTTTAGAAGATATTGGGGGAGGTGAGAGGTATCTAACGAATGTAATAAATGCTTTACCTAAAGAATATGATGTGTTTTTGTTAACACCGAACTCTAATACAAAACTTGATCAACAAATTAATAGAAAAATAAAAAAATTATCTAAAAAATTTTCAAGAAACATTGGCCCATTTCCATCTTTCTCAATTTCTTTGTTTTTAGAGGTAAAAAAAATAATTAAAAATGAAGAAATAGAGGTTATACATTTACTTGATCATTATTTGATTCCAACATTAATATTTATAAAATATCTTTTTGGTGTTAAAGTTGTATTTGCATCAAGAGGTTTGTGGGATGTACATTTTTTTATCAATAGACTTGTTTTAAAATTATTAAACCCTGTATTGTTAGTTAGCACACCAATTCAGTACTTTAGAGTTAAATCTTTTGTTAAAAATATATATTTACTACCATCATTTTATGGAAAAACTAGAGAAATAAGAGGAAGTAAATTAAATGAAAAAATAAACTTGAGTATTGTTGGTCGATTTAGTCCTGTAAAGAATCATTTTTTAGCTTTTGATATAGTAAATAGCATGAATTCAAATTACGTACTGAATGTTTTTGGTGATAAAACATTAGACATTATAGAAGAGAGTTCTGAATACAATGATGTACTGGTTACTGAGATATCTAAGAGTAACAAAATAGTTCATCATGGGCGTATTTCAGATGTGGAAAAAATTTATACCAATACTGATATATTACTAGTGACTTCAAAAAGTGAATCTTTTAGTATGGTAACAATTGAAGCCCTTTCGTTTGGTATACCTGTTCTTTCTACTTTAACTGAAGGTAGCACTTTTCTTTTAAATGATGGATATAATGGATTTATTTGTAGATCAAAAGATGAGTTTATTGAAAAAATAGTTATTATTAAAAATGATTATAAAAAGTTTTCTAGAAATGCTTTTGAAAGTTCAGAAAAGTTTTCAAAAGATATATATATAAATAAATTAATAGATATATATGAGAATAAAATTTGAAATATAAAAAGATATTATACTTTTGTTCAGCTTATCCATACCCTATAGACGATGGAATAAAAAAAATAAATGCAAATTTGATTTCCGAATTTATTAATAATGGTATGGACGTTACATTAATAGTGCCTGATGAAGGTAGCATTAGTTCTGAATATTTTTCAGGATTAAAAGTTATAAAGTATAAAAAACAACGAAGTATATTTAAAATGATAAAAGATCTTTTTTTGTTAAGACCACTATATTTTTCTTTATATTTTGATAGTAATTTAGTAGTAAAAATAGAAAAAAACTGTTATGATTTGATATTTTATGATTTTTATCCACTTACTGTTTATTCAAGTAACCTTAAAAATGAGATTTTTATGATGCCAGACTCGATGAAGGAATTGGCTTACTCAAATTTTAAGAATGAAAAAAACCTTATTAAAAGACTATATTCCTTTTTGAATTACATTCTCTCAATAATGTATAATTTTAGAATACATAGTTTAAAAAAACTATATGTTTCAAAAGAGGATATTGAGTTAGATAATTTGAAAAATTCTTACTTATTTAAGATCCCAGCAGATAACTTTAATTTTAAGGAATATCAAGGAGGTGAATTTAATTTAGATGAAATTTTGTTTCGTGGCGTTATGGATTTTGAACCAAACTTGACTGCAATAGAGAATTTCTATGAAAACATATTTCTACAATTAATAAAAAAATATCCAAACTTAAAATTAAAAATAGTTGGTAAAAATCCACCTAAGTCATTAAGTATGTATATGATTAAGAATACTATTATTACAGGTTTTGTAGATAATATTTTTAAAGAAATGTCTCAATCTGGAATACATATTGTGCCAATGAACTCTGGTACAGGAGTTAAGACAAAAATGTTAGATTCTATTATGTTAAAGAGAATTATTTTTGCTACGCCAAAGTCAATAAATGGAATTTTTGATAGTGTGGAAGAAGCATTGGATAATGGAATCGTTATTTATAAAAATGTGAATGAGTTTTTTTATTTTTATGAAAAATTGATATCAAATGAAATAAATTACAAAGAAATGACTAATAAAGCTTATGATTTTTTAAATAAAAATAGTTATTCCAAAAAGATAGATGAATTATTTAAAATAGTAGGAGAATAGGTGTTATTTAACTCTTATATATTTATATTTATATTTTTACCAATAACGTTTTTTATTTTCTTCTTTTTAAATTCAAAAAGAATGGTAGTTGCAGGGAAATCTTTTTTAGTATTATCATCTCTATTTTTTTATAGTTATTGGGATAAAGCATATTTACCAATTATTCTTTCCTCAATGCTCATTAATTATGCTATAGGGTCATCTTTTTTGAAAAAAAATGATATAAATAAACATCTTGTTTTAATTATAGGAATTTCATTTAATTTATTTTTACTTGGGTACTTTAAGTATATGGATTTTTTTATTGAAAATTTTAATATTATATTTAATCAAGAAATTAAGTTACTTTACTTAACACTTCCACTTGCAATAAGTTTTTTTACTTTTCAGCAAATTGCATATTTAATTGATAGTTATAGAGGTGAAACGAAAGAGTATGACTTTTTGAATTACTCTTTGTTTGTCACATTTTTCCCTCAGTTGATAGCAGGTCCTATTGTCCATCATAAACAAATGATGCCTCAATTTACTAGTTTAAGAAATTTATTTATAAATTATAGAAATATACTCATGGGACTTTTTATATTTTCTATTGGGTTGTTTAAGAAAGTTGCTATTGCAGATACATTTTCGTCATGGGTTGCTACCGGGTTTTATAATGGTAGTTCACTTAGTTTTATTGATAGTTGGGCTACAAGTTTAAGCTATACGTTTCAAATATATTTTGACTTTAGTGGTTATTCTGATATGGCAATTGGTATTGGGCTTCTCTTTAATATAAAATTACCTATAAACTTTAATTCTCCGTATAAGGCTTTAGATATTCAAGATTTTTGGAGAAGATGGCATATAACATTAAGTATATTTTTGAGAGACTATGTTTATATTCCATTGGGTGGTAATAAAGGTAGTTCGTTCAGCGTATATAATAATTTAATGATTACTTTTCTTATTGGCGGTATGTGGCATGGTGCTGGGTGGACTTTTATATTTTGGGGTTTCTTGCATGGCTTTGCAATAATTTTACATAGGGTATGGTTACAATTAAATTTTAAAATGAATAGAATATTAGCTTGGCTAATAACATTTAATTTTATAAACATTTCTTGGATATTTTTTAGAGCAGACAATTTTAATGAAGCTATTGCTATTTTATATGGGATGCTTGGTTTTAATGGTGTAAATTTACCAGTATCATTTTCACAGTTTGAATACCTAAAATATTTTCAAGAATATGTGTCATTTGGTGGATTAAATCATGAACAAAATATTTGGGTTGTTTTATCATTGATAGTGGTTTTATTTTTTAGAAACAGTTTGTATTTAACATTAAAGTGTAAGTTTTTTATAAAAGTATTTATTTTCACGTTTACATTGAATTTAGGCCTTTTAAATATGAACAGAGTCTCTGAATTTTTGTATTTCAATTTCTAGGATAAGTGATTATGTATAAAAGGCAGACTAGTGTATTTTTATTTATAATTTTTGCATCGATTTTAATAAATTATCTTGTATATATTAATTATACAAAGTATATATTGGAAGAGGCAGGTGATTTATCGAGAGTCTCATATGACTTAAGCTATAAAAATTATAAAAGAAATACTATTGTGGATGATATTACTTTTAAGATTATTGAAGGGACCAATTATTCTTTGAACTATAGTCCTGAAATCATTACCTTTGGTGATTCTTTTATGAATGGTTCGTGTGAAAAAACTTGGTTACAAAATTATATCAATAGAGATGTTGTTCATTTACATGCAATTATAACGCCTGATAATATTATGACTATATTAAATCAAATAAAAGACAATCCTCCCAAATATTTTATTATTGAAAGAATAGAGAGAGGTCTTTATAAAACTTTTTTAAAGGTTGACTTTAATAATATGTTTTATAAAAAAGGTTTTGAAACTATATTAGACAATAAAAAAGTTTTAAGAGATGGAGATGAAAGTATAAAGTATTTTAAATTCCTGAATAATGCTAACCTTAAGTTTTTTATTAAAAATATACTTGATTTCGATATAGATAATTTTTATTTATTACAATTAAAGAGTATACTGTTTAACATAAGCGGGGTAAAAAAACTATTAGCTAATAATAGTTTTTTTACTGTAGAACCTGATAAATTATTCTTTAGTAATGATGATTACAAGTCAGAGTATTTATCTGATCTACAATTAAATAAAATAGTTAATCAATTTGAATTCTTAAATAAAACACTAGAATTATATGGTACAAAATTGATTGTATTAGTTGTACCAGATAAATTAACTCTATATGGCAAGTATTTGAAAATACCAATTAAAAGTACATTCTATAATAATTTATTGAGTAAACTAGAAGAAAACGGTGTTAAGGCAGTGAATATTTTAGAGGTTCTGGAAGAAAAACTTTTTTCAGTTAAAGATATATATCAGCCTGATGATACTCATTTTTCTAGAAAAGGTGCCGTCATTGTTGGTAAAGGTATCTCTGAATATTTAAATAAATTAGAGGGAAGTGATTAATATTGTGTTTGCAAGTTATTTACGATATTTGGTTAGAATGTGAGTAAAATCAAGGGTGGGGATTAATAAGTATGAATGTGGCGTTAGTAACAGGTGTGACTGGACAAGATGGTGCATATTTAGCAGAATTTTTACTTAATAAGAGCTATAAAGTATATGCTACTTATAGAAGGACAAGTTCTGTAAATTTTTGGCGTATAGAAGAACTTGGCATTAAAGAACATAATAATTTAGAATTAATTGAATATGATTTAACAGATGAAGGCGCATCTATTCGTATAGTAAAGGACATTATGCCAGATGAAGTTTATAATTTAGCCGCTCAAAGTTTTGTTGGTGTTTCGTTTGAACAGCCTCAGACTACAGCTCAAATTACTGGTATGGGTGCATTAAATCTTTTAGAAGCAATTAGAATTATAAATCCTAAGATTAAATTTTATCAGGCATCTACTAGTGAATTATTTGGAAAAGTTCAAGAGATACCTCAATCTGAAAATACACCGTTTTATCCAAGAAGTCCTTATGGTGTTGCAAAATTATTTGCTCATTGGTCTACCATAAACTATAGAGAAGCATATGGTATATTTGCTTGTTCTGGTATTTTGTTTAATCATGAGAGTCCATTGCGTGGTAAAGAGTTTGTGACAAGAAAAATTACTGATACTATTGCAAAGATTAAGCTTGGGTTACAAGAACGATTAGAACTTGGAAATATGGATGCAAAACGTGATTGGGGTTATGCCAAAGAGTATGTTGAGGGAATGTATTTGATGCTACAACAAGATACGCCGAAAGATTATGTATTAGCGACTGGAAAGACATATAAAGTACGTGAGTTTGTTGAGGAAGCATTTAGTGCGGTTGATATTAATTTAGAGTGGAGTGGTGTTGGTGTTGATGAGGTTGGAAAGGATAAAGCTACTGGTAAAATTGTTGTTTCTGTTAATCCAAAATTTTATCGTCCTAGTGAGGTTGAACTTTTAATCGGTGATGCATCAAAAGCAAAAGAAGATTTAAATTGGCAAGCTAAAACTACATTAAGTGAATTATGTTCTATGATGGTTCACTCTGATTTAGAACGAAATAGAGAGAACAAAAGCTTCTAATGATAAATGTAATTTTATGTGGAGGAAGTGGTACAAGACTTTGGCCAATCTCAAGAGGTTCATTACCAAAGCAGTTTCATTCACTTTATGGAGAAAATACACTTTTTCAGCAGACATATTTACGCAATCGTGAACAATCTGAACATACATTGATAGTTTTAAACAGTGAACTTTATTATGTAGCATTAGATCAGTTAAAAGAGGTTGGAGCTAAAGAGTATACTTTGCTTGTTGAAGAAGAGGGGCGTGACACTGCAGCAGCTATTGCTTTAGCTGCTTTTCATATAGAGAAAAATTGGTGTAATGGGCTTATGATGGTTACACCTAGTGATCATGTAATCAAACAAAAAGAGAATTATAATATAGCTGTGAATAAAGCTATTAGTTTTGCTAGAAATGATAAATTGGTAGTTTTTGGAATTACTCCAACTCACCCAGAAACTGGTTATGGCTATATTGAGCGTAAAGATGAGTTTGAAGTTGAACGTTTTGTAGAAAAACCAGATAAAGATAAAGCCGAAGAATTTTTAAAAAATAATAATTTTTTTTGGAATTCAGGCATGTTTATGCTGAGTAGTAGTTTATATTTAAGAGAACTGAAAAAAAATGCGTTAGATGTTTATGATGCTTCAAAAAATGTTTATGCAGAGTGTAAAGAAAACCTTAGATTTAGAGCAGAAGAGATGAAAACTGTTCCAAAAATTTCTATTGATTATGCTGTTATAGAAAAAAGTGAACGTCTTAAAATGGTATATGGAGATTTTGGATGGTCAGACTTAGGAAGCTTTGATTCCCTTTATGCAATTAATGAAAAAGATAATATGGAAAATGTTTTAAAGTCAAAGACGCTTTTAATTAATTCTCATGGAAACTATTTTGAATCTAATGACAGAATTATTACTGCGATAGATGTTGATGATTTAGTTGTCGTTGACAGTGATGATGCTCTACTAATTACAAAGCGTGGTTCAACCCAAGTTGTAAAAGAGTTAGTTGGTGAACTTAAAAAAAACAATGAAAATTTAGTTCGTTATCATTCAAAAGTATTTCGTCCTTGGGGGCAGTATAAGGTTTTAGAAGAGGATAATAGCTATAAAATAAAAAAAATAGTTGTACAGCCTAAAGGTAAGCTTTCTTTACAAAAACATAAACATCGAAGTGAGCATTGGATTGTTGTAAGTGGGATAGCTAATGTTACAAAAGCAGATCAAGATTATATTGTTAAAAAGAATGAATCAATATATATTCGTGCAGAAGAGGTACATCGTATTGAAAATCCATATGATGAAGAGTTGATTTTAATTGAAGTGCAAGTTGGTGATTATCTTGGCGAAGATGACATAATTAGACTTGATGATATTTATAAGAGAATATAGTTAAATATGGAAAATAATAATATTGCAGTAGTTATTCCAGCTTATAAGGTACGTGTCCACCTTGAAAATGTTATTAATGGTTTACCAGAATTTATAAATACTATTATTGTTGTTGACGATGCCTGTCCTGAAAATTCTTATGAAGTTTTAGAAAATATTAAAAATGAAAAATTAATAATTATAAAACATGAAATAAATATGGGTGTTGGTGGGGCATTAGTTAGTGGTTATAAAAAAGCGCTGGAGCTAGGAAGTGATATTGTTATAAAAATTGATGGCGATGGGCAAATGGATTCAAATTATATAGATAAATTAATTGAACCAATTTTAAATAATAATGCAGATTATACAAAAGGAAATCGTTTTTATGACTTTAATGCTTTAAAGCAGATGCCTAAAATGAGACTTTTTGGTAATAGCGCTCTTTCATTTTTAGTTAAAATGAGTAGTGGTTATTGGAATATGATGGACCCAACGAATGGTTTTACTGTGATTAATAAAAAAGCCTTACAAGATTTAGACTTAGATTCTCTTAGTAAGCGTTATTTTTTTGAATCAGATATGTTAATTAATTTAAATATTGAAAAAGCTGTAGTAAAGGATGTAGCAATTCCTGCAAAATATGGTGATGAAGAAAGTTCATTAAGTATAACAAAAACACTTTTTAGTTTTCCACAAAAGTTACTTCGTGGGCTTTGTAAAAGGATTTTTTACAAATATTTTGTGTATGATTTCAACATGGCTTCTGTATATATGATTTTAGGTTTTCCTATGGTTTTAGGTGGAACTATATTTGGCCTTTATAGATGGATCTTAGGGACTTTACAAGATATAGAAAATAGTGCAGGTACTGTGATGTTATCTGTTCTTCCAATTATATTAGGAGTACAATTTTTATTACAAGCAATTAGCATAGATATTGATAGTATTCCTAGAAAAAAATAAAATTGAAAGGTATTATTTTAGCAGGTGGGAATGGAGCATGTCTTTACCCTATGACAAACTCTATTTCAAAACAGCTTTTAGCTGTTTATAATAAATCAATGATTTATTATTTGCTTTCTGGAATAAAAGAGATATTACTTATTTTGACTCCTGCAGATATTACAAAATTTAGAGAACTTTTTTTTGATGGTAGTGGGTTAGGTATTAGTGTTTCATGCACTGAGCAAGAAAAATCAAATGCTTTTATAGAAGCATTTATTTTATTTTTTCAAAAAGTGACAATTACTTTTTTTTTATGGGGGAATAATGCAAAGTGATATAGATATCTCTGTAGTTGTGCCTGTTTATGGATGCTCTAAAAATTTAAAAGAATTATATAGTAGGTTAAATGATACTTTATCGAAAATATCAGAAAACTTTGAAATTATTATTGTAAATGATGGAAGCATGGATAATGCTTGGACTATAATAAAAATATTAGCAAAAGAAGACAAAAGAGTTAAAGGTATTAATTTATCAAGAAACTTTGGACAACATTATGCTATTACTGCCGGTCTTGATTATGTGAAAGGTGAATATATAGTAGTTTTAGATTGTGATTTACAGGATAGTCCAGAAGAAATTAATAAGCTATACATTAAGGCCAAAGAGGGATTTGACATTGTACTAGCAAAAAGAGTTGATAGACAAGATAGTTTTTTTAAAAAAATTGGATCAAAGCTATTTTATAGGTTACTAGGATATTTAACCGATACAAAGTTAGATGAGAGTATAGCAAATTTTGGTATATATCATAAAAGTGTAATAAGTGCTGTGTCATCAATGAGAGAGCAATTACGGTTTTTCCCTCTTATGGTAAACTGGGTAGGGTTTAAACAAATAAAACTAGAGGTTGTACATAATAAAAGATATGATAAGTCTAGTTATACATTAAAAAAACTTTTTAATTTAGCTTTAGATGTTATGTTGGCATTTTCTGATAAACCTTTAAGGCTAACTGTCAAAACTGGTTTTGTGATTTCATTTTTTTCATTCTTATATGCTTTTTATGCATTTATATCAACACTTTTAAGCGATAATTACGCTATACAAGGCTGGGCTAGTACAATTGTTTCTATTTGGTTCTTATCTGGATTAATTATTATGATTTTGGGTATGATAGGTGTTTATTTAGGAAAGACTTTTGATGAGGTCAAAAAACGTCCATTGTATATTGTAAAAGAAATAATTAATGATTGAAATTTTAGATTGGGACTCAACATTTTTTAATTTTAATATCGCACATATTAATAGTGATGTAGATTTTGATGAGAAATTTATTAATAAATATGTATTAGATAATGATATAAATTTATTACAATGCTGTGTGCCAACATGCAACAGAAACTATATACATAAGTTAGAGGAAAATAAATTTTCTTTTTCAGGATTAAATATAACATTTAATTGCAATATAGAGAGTAAAATATTTACTAAAAATAAATTGTCTTTAAAAAAAGTTAAAGCTAATGAAGAAAACAATTTAATTTCTATTGTTGAGAATAGTTTTTTGAATACTAGATATAATTATAATGTATTTAATAAGTCAAAAGTTTCTGAGATGTACAAAATATGGGTAAAGAAATCTATTATTGGTGATTTTGATAATGAAGTCTTGTCTTTAAAGCTAGATGAGATAGATATTGGTTTTGTTACAGTTAATTATTTTTTAGATACAGCAAGGATAGGGCTGCTAGCTATCTCTAACAAATTGCAAGGAAGAGGATATGGAAAAGCAATGATTAAGTTACTTAAGGCTTATCTTTTTGATAAGAATATAAAAAGAATTGTAATTAATACTCAAGGTAATAACATTGTAGCTCAAAATCTTTATATTTCAAGTGGGTGTAGTATCGAAAAAATAGAGAGCTGGTATTATAAAGAAGTTAAATGCTAAATACTGGGTATTTTTATATTTTAGGTACTATACTATTTACAGTATTAGGGCAACTTATTTTAAAATGGCGTATAAGTAGTTATGGATCTTTACCTGAGGCTACTATGGAGAAGTTATTTTTTTTACTGAAACTTTTGTATGATCCATTTATTTTAAGTGGATTTATTTTTGCTTTTATTTCTGCAATATTTTGGATGGCTACAATGACAAGATATGATCTGTCGCAAGCATATCCGATAGTAATTGCAGGATTAGCTATTTTTACAAGCATTGTAGCTATTATTATTTTGAGAGAAACATTCACATTTTATAAAATATTAGGTATTAGTTTTATTGTAATTGGTGTATATTTTTCATTGAAGGCCAATTGATTTGATAGTTAAAGATTATGAAATTATTTCTAATATAAAAGTTTTTCATTCAGATATTGATGAAAATTATGAAGATTATAATGAAAAACATTTAAGTAGTTTATATGCGGAAGAAGAAAAGCATTTTTGGTTTCTAGCTAGAAAAAATTTTATATTAGAAAAAATGAAAAAATATGTAGGTACAAAATCAAAAATTATAGAATTGGGTGCAGGAACTGGAAATGTTTCAAGATTTTTGATAGAGAACGGGTACCTGAAACTTTCAGTTGGTGAAATACATTTAAATGGATTGAGATATGCTATAAGTTATGGTATTAAAGATTGTTACCAGTTTGATTTACTTAGGACCCCATTTAAAGATGAGTTCGATGCAGTGTGCATGTTTGATGTTTTAGAACATATTGAAAATGATAGTTTAGCACTTCAGAATATAAATGCAATGTTGAAAAAAAATGGATATATTATAATAAGTGTTCCTGCGCACATGTGGCTATGGAATAGAGAAGATAGAATAGCTGGACATAAAAGACGGTATACAAAGAAGAGCCTTCATGACCTTTTAATAAAAAATAATTTTGAAATAATAGAAGAAAAATATTTTTTTATTTTTATTACTCCTCTTTTATTTTTAAGAAAAATACTAAATCCTGATCGAAATGAAGTTCTTGAGGCAAGTGAATTAAATATAAATCTTTCTATAAATAAGTATATTAATAGAATTTTATTTTATATAAACAAGCTGGAAGCTAAATTAAGTAAATTCCTACCTAATATTTTTGGGGGAAGTATATTTGTTATAGCAAGGAAGAGAAATGATATTATTTAATAAGCCTTGCAATACAGGAAATGAGGAAAAATATGTTCTAGAATCCATTAGAAATGGTCAGATATCAGGTGATGGGAAATTTACAAAAAAATGTAATCATTGGTTTGAATCTAAATTACAATGTAATAAAGTTTTAATTACCCCATCTTGTACTCATGCGCTTGAAATGTGTGCAATTTTAATCGATATTAATGATGGTGATGAGGTTATTATGCCTAGTTATACATTTGTTTCTACTGCGAATGCCTTTGCATTAAGAGGTGCGAAAATAATATTTGTAGATATCAAACCAAGTACTATGAACATAGATGAAAATTTAATAGAAGAGGCTATTACCGAAAGGACAAAAGCAATAGTTCCAGTACATTATGCTGGTGTTGGTTGTGAAATGGATAAAATTATGGAAATTGCAAATAAATATAATTTATTTGTAATAGAAGATGCTGCTCAGGGTATGATGTCTACATATAAAAATAAATTTTTGGGTACAATTGGCCATTTTGGAACATTTAGTTTTCATGAAACAAAAAATTATACAAGCGGTGGAGAAGGTGGTCTATTAATTGTAAACGATGAAAGTTTTGCGGATAGAGCTGAAATAATAAGAGAAAAAGGAACTAACAGGAGTTTGTTTTTTAGAGGAATGGTAGACAAATATAGTTGGGTTGATATTGGTAGCAGTTATCTATTGAATGATATAAGTGCTGCTTACCTATGGGGACAACTTGAAAAAGCAATTGATATAAATAATAATAGGTTACTCGGTTGGAATACATATTATGAAGAATTAAAAGAATTAGAAAAAAAAAGTTTTATAGAAATTCCAAAAATTCCAAGTGAATGCTCACATAACGCACACATATTTTATATAAAAACAAAAAATATATTTGAACGTAGCAAGTTATTAAATTATTTTAAAATAAATAAAGTTTTAGCTACTTTTCATTATGTACCTTTGCATACTAGCAAAGCAGGATTAAAGTATGGTAATTTTATTGGTCCTGATAATTACACAACAATAGAAAGTGAAAAGTTGATAAGATTACCAATTTGGTATGGTATAACAAAAAGTGAAATTCTAAGAGTAGTAAATTTAATAAATGACTTTTATGGTAATTAACTTTTTAAAGATATCGCTTAGTTTTACAATTTTATTTTTGGTTATTACATTTTTGTTAAAACCTTATCAATTAATGGGTTTAACGGATTATGGATATTGGCTGAGCGCATATTATAATTTTATCAATTTTAATACATTTAATACATCATTAAACTATGGACATAGTTTTTTTTCATCACCATTATTGTTAATACTTTTTCCTTTTGCATATATAAAAAACACAATATTATTTATATATATTTTAAACTATTTTACTTATTTAAGTTGGTTTTCCATTTCATATTATTTGTTATTTAGAGACTTTGATATAAAAAAAACTATATTCTATTTTATACTATTTTTTTCATCAATTACTATTTTATTCAATTATAATTTAAATTATAATGGTTGGGAATCAGTATATATTTCGGTCCCATTTTTGACTTTAGCATACTATTTTTTATTTATAAAAAGAGAGTATAAAAAGTCACTTTTTTTCTATCTACCATTATTTTTCTTAAAAACTCAATTTGGCTTTATACTTTTTTTTATATTTATTGCAATTTATGTTCAAGAAAAAAATGTTAAATATTTATATTATGCTTTATTTAGCTTAATGTTGTTCTTCATATATTTAAAATTATTATCTTTTTTTACACTAAGTGATATTTCTCATGATATTATTATGCAGCGTTATGGATATTTACTAGACTTTTCATCTATTAATAATATTTTAAAAATAATTTTTAATAAAATATTGATTAAACTATCATTAATGATTGCTTTCTTTCTGCCATTCGTATTCTTAATAAATTTAAAAAAGATAAAAAAAGAAGATTTTATTAGTTTTTTTTTAATACTTTTCCCAACATTTGCTTATTGTTTTTTATCAACTCAAACTGCTATGAGTTATTGGACACACGAACATTATGTTCTACCTGTATTACCATTAGTATTTATAATGATTCTAAAATATAATAATTTTAACAAAATTACTATATTTGCATACTTTATTACAAATATAATGTTACTCTTATTAATACTTTGGTTTAAGCAACCATGGCAATATAAATATTATCAGGATGAAACTCAGCTTTTAAATAAAATTGTACCTATTTTAGATTTGGTTCAATCTGACAATATTTTGACAGAAGATAGAACTGGTATATATTTTGCTAACTATAAAGTCAATTATATAGATTATATAAGTGATAAAAATAGAGTTGCTAAATATGTTATTTTTAATATGCGTTATTCCTATCTTGCACAAAATATACAATTAACAAAAAAAAGTGAAGAAGCATCTAGTTATAAATATATTGAAAATTACGCCGAGGCACTTAAAAAGTATGGGGTAATATATTTAAATTATCCATTCGTTGTATTCCAAAAAGATATTAAGTCTAGCTTGTTCTTATCATCTGATATTTTGGACGAGTGGGATTCATATACCATAGAAGGTAACAAGTGGTAAGTTTATTAGCGAGTAATAAATTAATTTATTTTATTGTAGTATTATCGATATTTTTAAAAGTAGCAGTATTAAGTTTTTTAGGTCCGCAACCTTTTCTTGATGGGCAATGGTATATATCAACAGCTGAATATATTTACAATTCTGGATTTATTTATCCAAGAGATGAGTTAAAAGATGCACCATTAACTCCATATTTTTATTCAATGTTTGTTCCATTAAGCAAAGTTATTGGTAATAATGCATATGCCTTGGGAAATATTATATTAGCGACTGCTTCAATTGTGATATTCTCAAAAATATCATTGTTGATTTTCAATAGTAGAAAAATTGCTAATATTACGGCTTTGATTTCATGTATTTATCCATTTTTTAATTTTTATTCTATTTCTATTTTAACAGAAACATTATATATATTTTTTCTTTATTTATCTTTTTATTATTTTATTATTTTTTTAAGAGAAAAACGTTTGTTTCATATAGCTCTTTTTGCAGTGTTTTTTGCATTAGATACGCTAACGAGATTTTCAAATTTAGCAATGTTCCCTTTTTTTGTACTTTTATTAATTGTATTGCAGTACAGAAGTAAAGAAACTATAAAAACTATTGTATCATCTGTTGCTATTGGGAGTTTGGCTTTTGTTACTGTAATGTCTATATGGTGGACAAGGAATTATTTTATATTTGGGGAGTTTGTTGCAACTTCAAAGGGTGAGAGTGGAAAAGTTTTCTATAGTGGTAATAATCCAAGAAATAACTCAGGTGGAGGCATAGGTGGTACCGATGTTGATTTTAATCAGTTTATACATATTAAAGATCCAGTTCTAAGAGATAAAGCTATGTGGAAAGCTGGAATTGATTGGATAAAAAACAATCCTAATGATTGGCTAAAGCTTGAATTTAAAAAATTAATACGTTTTTATAAACTTACAATACATGCGGAACAATATCAGGCATGGTATTATAAAGTACTATCAATTTTTAGTTATGGAATTGTTTTTATTTTATCAATTTATTCATTATTTGTATTTAGACAATATCTTTGGAAATGCTCTCCAATGATATTATACACATTCTTATTAACAGGGGTACATTTGGTTTTCATAGCATCAGTTAGATATAGATTACCTATTGAACCATTTATGATAATATTAGCTGCACCTGTAATACATTTGTTATTCTCAAAATTTGTGTGGTCTTCAAATGAAACTATATAGTACTATATTAAAATCTTTATTGTTTATTGTAATTCTTTATTATCTTTTTAGTGATATTGATATTAAAAAGTTTTTATTTTTATTAGAAGATTATTTTGTTATTGGTATTCTAATTGCAATGTTGTCAGTTGTCCTTAGTGATATTATTTTGGCTAGAAGATGGCAATTCTTGTCAAAATATAGTTATTCATTTATTGCTTCATTTGAAGTTTCAGTTATATCCGGTTTTTTAAATTTTATTCTACCAGCTAAATTAGGTGAAATATCTAAATTGATTTATTTGAAACGTTTATACAATGTGAAATTTAGTAATTCAATGATTGTGTTATTTATTGAACGTAGCATGGATGTATTCATTTTAGCAATCATATCATTAATAGCTACTAACTTGTTTCTTGATAATGATTATATTTATAATATATCAATTATTATTATTGTATTTATGATATCTGGTTTATTTATCTTAAATACAAAGTTTTTTCAACATATATTACATTATATCCCTATACGTTCAGTAAAAATATTTTTAAAAAGAAGTGTGTCTAATATAACTCGGCAATTAAATTTAATAGCAATACTAAGTGCCTTGGGATATAGCTCTTTACTATGGTTATCGTATTTTTTTACAGTATGGCTATTTTTAGAATTTGCTGCTAATATCCATTTGCTATTAATTGATGTTTTTATTGTGTTTACAATATCTTCTATCGCAATGTCATTGCCTTTAGCTCCAGGTGGAGTAGGTACTTATCAGGCAGGATTGATTTTTGCTCTTGGTTTGTATGATATTGATAAGGAAGTAGCATTAGCTATAGGTATAATGCTACATATAGTCTTGTTAACTCCATCTGTATTACTAGCATTATGGGTTATTAATAAAAAGTCTGTATCTTTAGAATGGTTTAAAAAGGAAAAAAATTAATGCGCTCAGCTGTGTTAAGTAAAAATTTTATGTATTCTTGGAAACAATTGTTAAAGGATTTGTATTCTTATGAAGAATATATGGACTTTTTAGTAGTTCCGACAGTTTTAAATTCTAAAATTCTTTTATATGCCCCATTGCTTAATTATACTGATAGGCTAAGTTCTGAATTGTCTGATTTAAAGGAGTTAGCAAAGGATAATGATTTTCAAATTAGAGCAATTAATCCTTTGTTTCAAAATTTTAAAGAAGATGATACTGTTACAATGAGATTGGATTTGTCAGAAAATTATGAAACAATTTTTATAAAATCATTACATTCGAAATGTCGTAATCAAGTTAGAAAAGCACAAAAATCTTCTATTACATTTTCAATTGATAATAATGATGAACATGTTGAGGAATTTTATGAACTATTTAAAACTACGATGAAACGCTATGGTACGCCAGTATTTTCAAAAAAGCTTTTTTATCTGTTAGTCACTTATTTTAATGTTTTATTTGTAATCGCAAGAATGGACGGAAAGGCAGTTTCTGCATTAACTCTTGTTTATGATGATGATATCGCTTGGGTTCCATGGGCTGCTTCTAATGATAAGTATCGTAAATACTGTCCTAATCATTTAATATATTCTGAGGCAATTAAAAGAGCAGTCAAAGATAATAAAGCTATTTTTGATTTCGGGCGTTCATCATATGGTGGGAATACTTATAGGTTTAAAGCTCAATGGGGTGCAAAACCGGTTAAAATTGATATTGTTACTTCTAAAAATGACAACGTTTATAAAAAGTATGAATTTGCTTCTAAAGTTTGGAAGCACTTACCTAATGTTATTACAGACTTTATTGGTCCAAAACTGTGTAAGTACTTATCTGATTTATGACTTATTCCATACCTCCTTTATATCCATATAGTGGATATAAATTTGAATTTAAAGAAAGTCAACATATGTATTTTTTCAACTCAGGAAGAAGTGCTTTTTATTTTGCAGTGAATGTGCTAAAAGCTAAAAATGACAACCTTATATTTTTACTTCCTGCATATACTTGTTATAGTGTTGTAGATGTAATGAATCAATCAGGAGTTGAATATAATTTTGTAGATATAGATAATTCGTTACAGTTTGATAAGAATGATTTAGAGCAAATGCTTGATTTATATAGTAATAAAAGTGTGGTTTTAATACCTACAGCATTATTTGGTATAAGATTAAAAAATTATAAAAAAATGTATCCGTCTATAAAAGTTATTGAAGATTTGTCACATTCATTAATTGAATATAAATATAAAGAATCAGATTTTGCTTTTACGAGTTATGGAAAAGGTAAGATGATTTCTGCTTGGGGTGGAGGAGTTTTGTTCGGCTTGGATACTGAAATAGATGAATATTATACTTCATTACCTTATGAAAATTTTTTTTTATTTAGTTTTATATTTACTCAAATACAAAAAATTATAAGTAAATATTTTTGGTTTTTATTAGAAAAATCTAAATATAATCCTGAAAAAAACTTATTACATGTCAGTGAAGAGATAGCTATTAAACGATTAGATAAAATTAAATCTGCTTGGATAAAAGGTAGTTTAGATAAATTTGATTCCAATACAACTAAGGAGACAGTTTTTAAGTATCAAAATAATATAAGTAAGGAATATCAGTTTGAATTAGGTGAGATTATGCCGTATATCCGTTTTCCAGTGAAAAAGAAAATTTTTAAAAGTGGAATAAGTCATATTTATAGTTATACTAAGACTTATGCAGTAGCTAGGAAAAAACGTAAATTAGAATTAAGCGGTGCAAAGTTGTTAGCTCATGATGTTTCATTTTTACCAACACATAGTTTAATATCTAAAGAATATATAAAGGAAATAATTTATCATGTTAACTCCTAGTAAAGTTTATAATGAACATGAAATTTGGTTAACTATTGATGTTGAAGAGTTAAATGATAGTAATTTTAAACTATCAGAAAAAAAGCCTATTAAGTTAAACTATGAGAAACTTATAGATGATTGGCTAGAGTTATGTGATAAAAATAATTGTAAATCTACAGCTTTTGTACTTGGAGGGTTTGCAAAAAAGTATCCGGAAATTGTTAAAAAATTATCAAGTGCTGGACATGAAATTGCTTCACATGGGCATACTCATGATTTAGTTTATGATATTTCTTTTGAGACTTGGAAAGAATCAATTAATGATTCAAAAAAAACATTAGAAGATATTATTGGGAAAGAGGTCAATGGGTATCGTTCAGCTAGTTGGTCGTTACCATTTGATAAACAATATTATGAGACACTTGTAGATTCTGGATATACTTATTCATCATCATATTTTCCGCTAAAAACATATTTATATGGTAACTCTATCGACAAAAAATGGCCATTTGAAATACATACTTCAAGTGGTGTAATAACAGAAATTCCTATTCCGAAGCTTGGAATCCCTTACAGTGGTGGATTTTATTTAAGAATGTTACCTCTTTTTTTACAAAAAATATTAATGAAGCGTATGTTTAGTCTAGGCGTTAAGCCAGTAATTTATATTCATCCTTATGAGTTAGTTAATCCAGATTTTATCACTAAATATTTTTTACAATATTTTAAAAAAAATATTGACTTCTTTTTGGCTTTTAGTGCTATTAGTAGACCAATTAAGGATATTGATATGTTGTTAAAATTAATTGAAAAAAAATAAGATAATGGGTATAATCGGGCGATTATACATTTGGGGGAATATATGCATAAATTAAGAGAACTAATAAGTGTTAAAGAAGAACGTGGAAACTACATAAATATTTTTTTACTTTTCGCGATAGTATATATATTTGCAATAGCTGTTAGATTAATATGGGTTTATCAATTTAGTGGCTCTGAAGACATGCATTGGAATAATCAATTAATGATTAATACAAATGATGGGTATCAATGGGTTGAAGGTGCAAATGATATATTAAGAGATGAAAAGTTTTATAAAGACTCTACTACAACAGCTTCTATATCCATATTAACAGCTCTTTTTATAAAGTATTTGCCATTTAGTACAGAAACTATAATTTTATATATGCCAACATTTTTAGGTTCTTTACTGGCTTTACCAGTTTTATTAATTGGTGTTTTATTAAGGCAAACATATGTTGGTTTTGTAGCAGCATCAATAGGCAGTGTTGTCTGGAGCTATTATAATAGGACAATGACTGGATATTATGATACAGATTTATTGGTCATAGTTCTACCTACGTTTGTATTGTTATTTCTGATGTATTCAGTGATGAGTAAACGTTGGTATTCCCTTTTGTTTTTATTTTTATCAATTATGCTTTATCAGTGGTGGTATGGTGGTGGATATTCACTACTAGTAGCAATGGTAGCAATGACAATTGGTTACACTATTATTTTTGAAAGAAGAGAATATTTTAATTATTTGGTGTTAGCTACCATGTTGATTTCCGTCGTTTCGTTTAATATTTATCTACAAAGTATATTAGTTCTTTCTATTATTGCCTATGTATACTTTTTAAAACTAAATAAAAAGTTTGTCTTTGCAATATTTGGTATTAGTATTGTCCTTTTTGCTGTAAATGGTGGATTTAGTCCAATTTTACATCAACTTAACAATTATGTTTTTCGTTCATTAAATGCTGCTGATGAAGTTTCGTTACAATTCTTTTCAGTAGCTCAAACAGTCCGTGAAGCTGGTATGATACCATTTGAAACTTTTGCAAATAGAATTAGTGGTCATACAATTACATTTTTCCTTTCAACTTTTGGATACATACTTTTCGCGCTTCGCTATCCTATTTTATGGTTAGCTCTTCCTATGATGGGACTTGGATTTTTAGCTTTAAAGGGTGGATTACGTTTTACTGTTTATGCTGTTCCCATTAATGCGCTTGGTATATCATATCTTATCTTCCTATTTGCAAAATATATGCAATTTGTATTACCAAAGAATATAGCGTCATTGGGTCGTTATTCAATGATTTTTGTTCTAAGCTCTGCTGTTCTTTATCCAAACATTGTTCATGTTATAGGCTATAAGGTTCCTACAGTTTTTACAAAAACAGAGGTTAATGTATTAGATAAGCTTAAAGGTATCGCTACTCACAAAGATTATGCTATTTCTTGGTGGGACTATGGTTATCCAATTAGATACTATGGAGAGTTAAATACTTTAGTTGATGGTGGAGCACACGAGGGTTCTCAAAATTATCCGGTTAGTTTTGCTTTGATGAAACCTCAGTTAGAATCAGCTTTAATGTCAAGGCTTGATGTAGAGAGTTCTGAAAAAAGAATAAAAAACCCAGATGGAACACACAGTTTATGGGGTATTCTAAAAGATAGTGGTTATAAAGATGTAAATAAATTTTTAGCTGATTTAGCACAGAATAAAGTGCCTTTACCAACTAAAACAACAGATATTTATTACTATTTACCAAATAGAATGTTACAAATATTACCAACAGTTGATCTATTTAGTAATATGGATGTTACAACAGGAAAGCAATATCCAAGAGGATTTTTCTATTTTGCACAACGTTTTTCTCAAGCTTCAGATGGCATTGAACTAGGAAATGGTGTTAAAATACTTCAAGATAATCATATACAGATAGGTAAGAATAAAATACCAATGAGAGATTTTTATGTAACAGCATATGGTAATGATGGTAAGTTACAAGTTCAGAGAACATCTGTTAATAGTAGTGCACAACTTTCTGTAATTTTTATGAAAAACTACAATGTATTTTTGGTAATGGATAATCGTATGCTTGCTTCAACATATATTCAACTATTTGTTCTTGAAAATTATGATAAGAATCTATTTGAACCAGTAATATTGGACCCTTTAGCAAAAGTTTATAAGCTTAAAATCTAGTGTGTTCAATTTTAGGCTATATTGGCGTTAGCTACAATAAAGATGAGATAGAGAGCTTAAACAGTACTTTATCTCATAGAGGACCAGATAATAGTTCTGTTTCTCAAAGTAAGATGCATAATAATTCTCTTTTCCTAGCACATAATCGTCTTTCTATTCAGGATTTAAATCAAAATGCAAATCAACCTATGGAAAGTGGACGTTTTAGTATTGTATTTAATGGTGAAATTTATAACCATTTAGAACTTCGGGAAAAGCTTAGTTTTAAGGATTTTAAAACACACTCTGATACTGAAACGCTGTTGCAATGTTTTATTGAGTTTGGAGTTGATAAGACGTTAGAAAAGTTAATTGGAATGTTTGCTATTGCTCTATTTGATAATCAAGAAGATAAACTATATTTGATGAGAGACCGTTTGGGGATTAAACCCCTGTATTATACATTTCAAGAAGGTGAATTCGCTTTTGCTTCAGAACTTAAGGGTATACCAGAATATTTAAAAGATGTTACAAGCGATAAAGCTTTAATACAGTTCACAAGCTTAGGATATATTCCGTCAAATAACTCTTATTATAAAAATATTCATAAGTTAAAACCAGCTCACTACTTAGTTTTTAATGGAAAAAGTGTTGAAGAATATCAGTATTGGGAATTACCAAAAGAGAAGAGTTCTATTGGGTTTAATGAAGCAGTTAGTAGCATTGAAGAGTTACTGAAAAGTTCAATTAATTATCGTCTTCTTTCAGATTTAGAAGTTGGTGCATTTTTAAGTGGTGGAGTTGATAGCTCGTTAGTATGTGCATTAATGCAAGAGCAATCAACTAAAAAGATAAAGACATTTTCAATAGGTTTTGACAACCCAAAATATAATGAAGCACCATATGCTAAAGCGGTGGCAAAACATCTTGATACTGAACATCATGAATTTATTTTTACTCCAGATGATGTTTTAGAATTATTAGAAGATTTTGATTACTACTATGATGAACCATTTGGTGATGCTTCGGCACTTCCTACTATGTTACTAGCAAAAAAAACGAAAGAACACGTTACTGTAGCACTTAGTGGTGATGGTGGTGATGAACTATTTTTAGGGTACGAGCGCTACTTTTTTACTCAAAATTATTATCAAAAATTACAAAAAGTACCATCATGGATGAGGGGCATAATTTCATCAGGTATGAAAATTTTACCTGATGACAGATTGAAAAAAATGTCTTATCCTGTAGGAAATTTAAGTTTAGAGAACTTATATGGTGTAATTTCTACATCAGTAAAACCATGGGAGCTAACTAAGATATTCTCAGATAATTTCATTAAAGAAAATTTTGGCTCAACTGATATTGGCTATTTAGATTTATTAGATACAAAAGAGTCATTTAATGAAGATGAGATAATTGATAGTTTAAGTCGTGTTGATATACAAAATTATCTTAGTGAAGATATTCTTACAAAAGTTGACCGTGCTAGTATGAAGTATGCGCTTGAAGCAAGAGTTCCGCTACTTGATCATCGTTTAGTAGAGCTTGCAGCTTCAATTCCAACAGACATAAAACTAAAATATGGCCCAAAATCAATTTTGAAAGAGATTTTGTATAAATATGTACCAAAAGAACTAATTGAACGTCCCAAAAGAGGTTTTTCAGTTCCTTTGCAGCATTGGTTTAGAGATGAGTTACATGATGTCTTGATGGCTAAGATAGATAATCTTGATGAGAAGTTTAACAAAGCCTATGTAAATAAACTTGTAGATTTACATATGAATCATGGACATAATTATGAGTATATATTTTGGAACTTACTACGCTTAAGATGAGTTTATGAAAAAAAAGTTATCTATATTAATCTACTCATTAGCAGGTGGTGGCGCTGAAAGAGTGGTTTCAATTCTGTTAAAAACGCTTCAAAATGAATTTGATATTACATTGGTCTTAATGAATGAGACTATTGAGTATGAGATTCCTGATGGTATAAGAGTAGAGTTTTTAGAAAAATCAAATCCAAAAGAGAGTGGATTAATCAAACTTGCAAAACTTCCACTTCTTGCATATAAATATAAACAATTTTGTAAAAAGAATTCAATTGATATTTCACTTTCATTTATGAATAGACCTAATTATCTTAATGTTCTATCAGGTGTGGATTGTGCAATTATAAATGAAAGAGCGATGCCATCACTCCAATACGGTTATAATTCACTACAATCAAAAGTAAATAAATTTCTCATTCGTACGCTTTATCCAAAGGCGGACAAAGTTTTAAGTAATTCACTTGGTAATTGTGATGATTTAATTAATAACTTTGGCGTAAAAGATGTTGATGTTATTTATAATCCAGTAGATATTGATAAGGTTAATGTATTAGCGTCAAATGACGTAGATTTCAACTTTGAACCATTTACATTTGTAACGATAGGACGTTTAGATGTTGGTAAAAATCATGCTTTGATGATAGAAGCATTTTCACGGTTAGAAAATCCAAATGTTCAACTTCTTATAATTGGTGATGGTGACCTAAAAGAGGTACTTCAAGATAAAATAAATCAGTTAGGCATGGAAGAAAAAATACTTTTACTTGGAAAACAAGCCAATCCATACAAGTATTTATCAAGAAGTGATTGTTTTACTTTTAGCTCTAACCATGAGGGATTTCCAAATGTACTGCTTGAGGCACTTGCATGTAAGTTGCCAATAATATCTACAGATTGTCAAAGTGGACCGCGTGAGATACTAAAAGATAAGTATGGAGTTTTGACGAAAGTTGCAGATGTTGATGAGTTTTATGAAGCTATGAAGATGATGGTTGAGGACGAAAACCTACGTAACGAACTTAGTATTAGGGCACAAAATAGGGTAAAAGACTTTAATATAGATATAATTTCAGCAGAATATGAAAAGGCTCTTATGTGTGTGCAATAGCTGGCTATTTAAATTATCATGATGTAAATAGTGCGCTATTGAAGGCATTAAATCATCGTGGTCCTGATGATAACGGGGTGTTTAATGATGGAAATTTAACACTTCTTCACAATCGTTTAGCTATTCAAGATATTGCTCATGGTCAGCAACCTTTTAGTATTGATGACTTTACAATTGTATTTAATGGAGAAATTTATAACCATTCAGAACTTCGTAAAGAGTTAGATGGAGTTGATTTTAAAACACATTCTGATACAGAAACATTAGTTCATCTGTATATTAAGTACAAAGAAAAGATGCTTGATATGCTCGATGGAATGTTTGCTTTCGCAATTTATGATAAAACGAAAAAAAAACTCTTTTTCGCGCGAGATCGTGCTGGTGAAAAACCACTCTATATCTATTCAAGAGAGAATAAATTACTATTTGCAAGTGAGCTTTCAGCAATAGCTAATGTGCAACCATTGAATGAAGAGAATAAAAATATTAGTGAATATCTAAGACTTGGTATGTTTGCATATAGCAAAACTCCATATGAAAATATAGTAGAGTTAAAAGCTGCTCACTATGCATATGTAGATATAGAAAATCCTATTGTAACTCAAGAGCGTTGGTGGAATATTGGTACTTTTTACACTAAACGTTCAAGTTTGACATGCGAGAGTGCAACACAAAGAGTTGATAAACTACTTCACTTGAGTGTAAAAAGGCGAATTGAGAGTTCAGATTTAGAAGTTGGGGCATTTTTGAGTGGCGGAATCGATAGTGGATTGGTTACTGCAATAGCTTCGCAGTACACAGAGGGTTTAAAAACTTTCACAGTTGCTTTTGAGGGTGCATACAATGAAGCCCCACTTGCCAAACTAGTTGCTGATAAATATGGTACAGAACACTCTGAAGTGACAATATCTTTTGATAATTTAAAAGATGATATTGAAAAAATTATTTTAAATTATGGCGAGCCATTTTTTGATTCTTCTGCAATTCCTAGCTACTATGTCTCGCAAGAGGCTAAAAAACATCTGACTGTTATTTTAAATGGAGATGGTGCAGATGAACTTTTTGGTGGTTATAGACGTTATGTTCCTGCTCGTTATCTGAACCTTTTTTCAAAAAAACGGTCATTAGCAAGATTCTTAAATAGTTACTTGCCACCAGCTCATCAAAAAAAGTCTATATATAATTATTTTTACAGACTTAATTCAATGTTAGCACAAGATGGGATTGATGCCTATTTGCGTTCAACTGTAGATATTTTTGAGGGATTTGAAGAGAATATCTTGGGCAAAAACTATTTAGAAGAGCCAGAAAATATGCTTAAAAATATTGCGAATCAAGATAGTTTGTCTACTATGATGCAGATGGATTTTGAGACAATTTTGAGCGGTGATTTACTTGTTAAAATGGATATAGCTACAATGGCTCATGCATTAGAGAGTAGAACAGTATTTTTGTCTAAAGATCTACTTGAATTTGCACCTACGTTAGAGCCAAAGTGTAAAATTAATGGCACTACAACGAAATACATTTTACGTGAACTTGCTAAAAAGTATCTGCCAAGTGAGCTTATAAACCAACCAAAACGCGGATTTGAGATTCCACTGAAACAGTGGATAGATAATGAGTTAAAAGATATAATTTTTGAAAGAGTAAGCTCACATAGTGCTTACTGGAGAAACTTTATAGCTAATGGATTCATAGAAAAATTGATGCAGAGAAAAATACCTGTTTCAGATGAGAAGAGAGCTAAGATTTTATATAATCTATTTGCATTAGAAGTGTGGCATGCTCATTTTATTAAGAGAGAAATTGCATGACTATAGGTTTTTTAAGTCATTTAGATGCTAATCTTTATAGATTTAGATTGCCTGTTATGCAGGCTCTTTTAGATAATGGTCATAGAGTTTATGCAATTGTTCCTCGTGGTGAATATACTGAAGAGCTTTCTCGTGAGGGAATAATTACAATTACATATGAAATTGAGCGTTCAAGTTTGAATCCACTAAAAGAGTTAGTTGCTATAAATATGATTTACAGGGCAATAAAAGATTTAAATTTAGATATTTTGCACACATTTATGGCTAAGCCTAATATTTATGGTACATTTGCTGCTCGCAAAGCTAAAATTCCAGTAGTAGTCAATACTGTTACTGGACTTGGAAGTTTTTTTATTGATGATTCTATCAAATCAAAAGTTATTAAAAAAGTTATAGAGACTCTTTATAAAAGAGTCTTTAACCTCTCAACTGGTGTGATTTTTCAAAATAGAGATGATAAAGAACTTTTTGAACGTAGTGGTATTATCAAAAAGTCAAAAAGTTATCTTGTAAGAAGTTCAGGTGTAGATACAACTTACTTTTATAGTTCAACAGTTAATATTGAAGATGTAAAAAAATTAGAAGATGAATTCAAAGTTAAAGAGAAAAAAGTAGTTTTGATGATAGCTCGCGCTATTTGGCATAAAGGGATTGCTGAGTACTCTAAGGCTGCTGATATTTTAAATCGTGATGATGTAGAATTTTTATTAGTAGGTGGTGTAGATGATGGAAATCCATCAAATGCTTCTGTTTCATGGCTAAACGAGCAGAAGAGTATTAACTGGTTAGGTGAACGAAATGATATAAAAGAGTTGATAGCACTTAGTGATATTGTTGTTCTTCCTAGTTATAGAGAGGGTGTTCCACGAACACTTCTTGAAGCTGCTTCCATGTCAAAAGCTTTAGTCGCTACAGATGTACCAGGGTGTCGTGAAGTTGTTGAGCATGAAAAAAATGGTTTGTTAGTTGAGTTAAAAAGTTCTAAAAGTTTAAGTGATGCAATTGGCAAATTACTAAATGATGAAAAATTGCAAGACGAGTATGCCACAGCATCTAGAAAAAAAGCAATAGAAGAGTTCGATGTTAAAAAGGTTGTCTCTAGTTATAGCGAAATTTATTCAAAGTTATTAAATGTACAAAATACTGATTAAGCCACTATTTGATAGAACTTTAGCACTTATTTTACTGCTCGTTTTTGCACCAATATTATTCATATTATATTTACTATTGTCCGTTACAATGGGTTTTCCAGTATTTTTTGCCCAGCGTAGACCGGGTATTGATGGTAAAATTTTTACCATATATAAATTAAGAACAATGAGTGATGCAAGAGATGAAGATGGTGAGCTTTTAAGTGATGAAAAACGCTTAAACAGTATTGGTAAAATTGTACGTTCACTCTCGCTTGATGAACTTCCTCAGCTATTTAATGTTCTTAAAGGCGAGATGAGTTTTGTAGGACCACGTCCACTTTTAATAGAGTATCTTGAGCTATATTCAGATGAGCAGAAACAGCGCCATAATGTAATTCCAGGAATTACAGGTTGGGCGCAGGTAAATGGGCGAAATGCAATAAGTTGGGTTAAAAAATTTGAACTTGATGTCTATTATGTTAAGAATCAAAGCTTTTTACTAGATATGAAAATATTGTGGCTAACGTTTTTAAAAGTTGTGAAGCGCTCAGATGTTTCACAAAATGGACATGTAACAATGGAGAAGTTTGATGGCACAAATTAATAATATACTAATAACTTCAGCTGGACGTCGTGTTTCACTTGTACGTAATTCTAAAGAAAGTCTACAAAAGCATAATAAAGATGCAAAAGTTTACGCCGTAGATTTAAAGCCAGAACTTAGTTCGGCGTGTCAAGTAGCAGATTCTTATGAGAGAGTACCTCGAGTTACAGATTCTAAATATATTCCCTTTTTATTGGAGTTTTGTAAAAAAAATAGTATCTCCATTGTAATTCCTACTATTGATACAGAGCTTGAAGTGTTGTCAAAATCAAAAGATATGTTCAAAGAGATAGGTGTAATGGTTGCAATATCTAGCCAAGAGGTATGCAAAACCTTTTACCATAAATCAACTACAGATACATTTTTCACAGAACATAGTGTCCCAACACCAAAAATGGTGACTGACTTTGAAAACGTGACCTATCCGCTATTTGCAAAATTAAATAATTCTAGCTGTTCTGTTGGCGCGCAAAAGGTATATTCAGTAGATGAGGCAAAAGAGTTGTTAAATGAAAATAGTGACTATATTTTTCAAGAGTTTATTGACGCGGATGAATTTACTGTTGATGTTTATGTTAATAAAACTGGTGAAGTTTGCTCAGTTGTGCCACGTCAACGTCTTGAAGTTCGAGCTGGTGAGGTAAATAAGGCACTGGCTGTTAAAGACGAAATTATCATTGATGCTGTAAAAGATTTATGTGCAAAAATGACAGGTGCATTTGGAGTAATTACGGTGCAACTATTTAAAAAAGATGAACAAATATCATTTATTGAGGTAAATCCACGTTTTGGCGGTGGTTACCCACTTAGCTGGCGCGCTGGTGCTGATATGATTGGTATGTTAATAGATGATTATTTGGGTAATTCTCCTAGTTACAGCGAAGATTGGGCTGATAAAACTTTAATGTTAAGATATGATGATGAGGTGATTGTTAGTGGTTATAGTTCTTGACATGGATGATACTCTTTACAACGAGATAGATTTTGTAAAGAGTGGATTTAAAGAGATTGCTAGTTACTTGAATGCTAATATTTATGATGAAATGATGCTAGAGTTTGAAAAAAATGGTAGTGGAAAAATTTTTAATAGATACGCTAAAGATGAGAAAGAGCTAAAAAAGTTAATCGAGATTTATAGATTTCATGCTCCAAATATTGCTTTAGAAAATGAAAAATTGCTAGATGATATAAAACAAAAATTTAAAACAGCGCTTATTACAGATGGTCACTACATAATGCAACAAAATAAATATAATAGATTAAATTTAGAAAAGTGGATAGATTACGCAGTTTTTACAGATAAATACCATACTAAAAAACCTAATAAAAAGCCATATGAGATGGTAGAGAACTATTTTAAAAATGAAAAGAAATTTTGTTATATTGCAGATAATCCAAAAAAAGATTTTATTGCTCCAAATGAGCTTGGATGGCTGACTATTAGATATAAAAATCCTGTAGGTATTTATCGCGATGAGAAAAGTGATGCAGATTTTGAGATTGAGAACTTATTTGATGCATGGGAGATAATAAATGAGTAGAATTTTTCTATCCCCGCCACACATGAGTGGTAAAGAGCTAGAGTATATTCATAAAGTTTTTGAAAGCAATTATATCGCCCCACTTGGTGAGTATGTAAATAGATTTGAAAAAATCATTGGTGAATATACTAAGGCACAATCTATTGTAGCACTTAGTAGTGGGACAGCTGCAATTCATTTAGCTCTACGCGTTTTAGGAGTTGGTGAGGGAGATATTGTATTGGCTTCATCTTTTACTTTTATTGGCTCAGTTTCTGCAATTAAATATCAAGGTGCTACTCCTGTTTTTATAGATAGTGATTATAAAAGTTGGAATCTTGATCCGTCTCTTTTAAAAGAGGAGTTAGAATCTCGTAAAAGTAGTGGTCTTGTTTTACCTAAAGCTCTAATTGTTACACATCTGTATGGTCAAATGGCAGACATGATTGAAATTATGAGACTTTCAGATGAGTATGGTTTTTATGTCATTGAAGATGCAGCAGAGAGTTTAGGTGCAACTCTAAATGGACAACAAAGTGGTACGTTTGGTCATTTTGGAGTATATTCATTTAATGGAAATAAGATTCTAACAACTTCAGGTGGTGGCGCACTTGTATCTAAGAATCCTGAATATATTAAAAAAGCACTATTCCTTGCAACGCAAGCAAAAGAAGATACTCCTCATTATGAGCATGAAGAGTTGGGTTATAACTATAGAATGAGTAATGTTTTAGCTGCAATTGGAGTGGCTCAGATGGAAGTTTTAAGCGCGCGAGTCTCACAGCGTAGACAAATATTTGAGTGGTACAAAAAAGAGTTAGGCGATATTGAAGAGATTAGTTTCATGCCTGAAATTGAGAACTCAAATGGCAATAGATGGCTTACTACATTAACTTTAGAGAAAAGTTCTCCATCAAAAATAATGAAAGCATTAGCAGATGAGCAGATTGAGAGTCGACCATTGTGGAAGCCGATGCACGCTCAACCACTTTTTAAAGATGCTAAAAGTCGTATAAACGGAGTGAGCGATACTCTTTTTTCTAAAGGTATATGTCTACCTAGTGGCTCATCCATGAGTGAAGAAGATGTAAAAAGAGTTGTTAATATTGTAAAAAAGAGTCTTATTTAATGCTTCGGCCAACTCCTTATAGAAGAATGCTGTTTTTTATCTTTTCAGATGCACTTATATTTTTATTTTCTCTTTTTTTAGCATATCAATTGAGATTTAATTTTGATGTTGAACCATCAATTTGGAAAACATTTCCAGTTATCTATATTTTAGTCGCATCTTTAAAAATAGTATTTATGTATAGATGGCGCCTATATCATATAGTTTGGCGCTTTTTTGGTTTAAATGAGAGTAAAAATGCAATAAAGGCTCATATCTCAGCATATGTTGTAATGTTTGCTTTATATTCTGTGTCATCAGATATAATAAATCCATTTCCACGTAGTGTACTTTTGATTGACTTTGGTTTGTCACTTATGTTTGTTGGGCTTTTACGAATCTCTAAACGTTTGATTATTGAAAGTGCTTTAGCTGATGAGCAAAAAGCAGCTGTAATAATTGGAGTTGAGCGTCAAACAGACCAAATATTAAGAGGGATTAAATCTGGTTCTCTTCCTTTTTATGCAGCTGGGATTGTTGCAAATCATAATCAAGGTGATGAGGTTATCGGCTCTTATATGGGTAATTTGCGTGTACACTCATTTTTAGATTTAGAAAAAGTGGTAAATGAGGGAAGAATAGAAGCTGCGATAATCGCTTCAGAAATGCCACGCGAAGAGCTTAATCTTGTTTTTGAGCAGTTAAATGCTTTAGATATTCATGAAATAAAGCTTGTAAAGTTCTTAGGTGATAGTGTAGAAGAGAGTATTAAAGATATTGCGATTGAAGATTTATTAGCAAGGAAACCAAAAGATTTAGATACTAAAGTTATTGGTGAATTTTTGAACGATAAAATAGTCATGGTAACAGGAGCTGGTGGAAGTATTGGTAGTGAAATATGCAATCAGTGTGTAAAATTTGGAGTTAAAGAGCTAATTTTAGTTGAGCATAGTGAATATAATCTTTACCAAGTAGCTGAACAACTTTCATTAAAAAACATCTCACTTAAGCTTCTTTCAGTAACGGATAAAATAGCTCTTGATGCAGTTTTTTTAACATATAAACCTGAAGTTGTTATTCATGCAGCAGCTTACAAACATGTACCTATTTGTGAAGCTAATCATAAAAGTGCTCTAATAAATAACATTATAGGTTCAAAAAATGTAATTGATTGCTCAATAGCGCATAAGGTCTCAAAAGTTGTTATTATATCAACGGATAAAGCTGTGAGACCTACAAATGTGATGGGTGCTACTAAGCGTGTAGTAGAGTTATATGCTCAAAATGTTACATCTTTTAGTACAGAAATTGTAGCAGTTAGGTTTGGAAATGTTTTAGGCAGTAGTGGTAGTGTGATTCCAAAGTTTAAAACACAAATTGAGAGTGGCGGACCAGTTACAGTAACTCATCAAGAGATAACTCGCTATTTTATGATGATTCCAGAGGCTTGCCAGTTAGTTCTTCAAGCTGCATCTATTGCAAAAGGTGGTGAGCTTTTTATATTAGATATGGGTAAACCTATTCGCATTGCAGAATTAGCACAGAAAATGATTGCACTTTATGGTAAAGAAGATAGTGTTAATATTGAATACACAGGACTGCGTCCAGGTGAAAAGTTGTATGAAGAGTTGCTAATTAGTGACAGTGAGCATAAAACCATTTATGATTCTATTTTTATAGCTAATTTAGCATCTTATGATATAGATAAATTGAGTATGGATATTAATGCATTAATAGAAGCAGAGGATTCAATCGCTGCATTGCAGACGATTGTTCCTGAGTTTAATCATAAACCATAACCTTAAGAGATTATAGTTCAGTCTTTAAAACAGCTCCTTTTGAAGCGTTGCTAACTAAAATACGGTAACGCTTTAGCCATTTAGATTTTATATCTTTTTTGTGCTCAACAAAATTGGCACGACGCGTAGCTAACTCATCATCACTTAGTTGTACACTTAAAATATGTTTATCAACATCAATATCAATAATATCTCCATCTTTAAGTAGCCCTATAGTACCACCCTCAGCAGCTTCAGGACTAACATGACCAATAGATGCACCACGTGTTGCCCCGCTAAATCTACCATCAGTGATTAGTGCAACTTTATCGCCAAGTCCCATACCCATAATTAAACTAGTGGGACTAAGCATCTCTTGCATACCTGGACCACCACGAGGACCCTCGTAGCGAATAACAACTACATCACCAGCAACAACTTTACCACCCATGATTCCTGTAATCGCTTGTTGCTGTGATTCAAATACAACAGCCTTACCGCTAAACTGTCTCATTTTTGGGTCAATCGCAGCAGTTTTTACAACAGCACCATCTTCTGCTAAGTTTCCATAGAGAATACTAAGTCCACCAACTTCAGAATAAGCATTATCGTAAGTGTGGATAACAGATGTATCTTTAATAACAGCATCTTTAATACGTTCGCCCATTGTCTCACCAGTTACAGTAAGCGCGTCAGTTTGAAAAACATTGTTACCACGATTAGCAACCTCTTTCATAACAGCACTTACACCACCCGCTCGTTGAACATCTTCCATATGCACTGTAGAAATAGCAGGTGATATTTTTGCGATATGTGAAACATTCTCGCTAATCTTATTAATATCTTTAAGATTAAAATTAACACCAGCCTCATTTGCAATTGCTAACATGTGAAGAACTGTATTTGAACTACCACCCATTGCCATATCTACAACAAACGCATTATTTACAGCTTTTTCATTTAAAATATTACGCATATTAAAACGTTGGTCATCTGCAATTTCAACAATTCTTTTTGCAGCTGTTCTAACCATTTCAAAACGTTCAGGAGTTTGAGCTAGAACCGTACCATTTCCTGGAAGTGCAACACCCATTGCTTCACAAAGGCTATTCATAGAGTTTGCTGTAAACATTCCACTACAACTACCACCACTTGGACATGCCTCACACTCTATTTCATAAAGATCTTCATCGCTGATTTCGTTACGAGACTTTTTACCAACAGCTTCAAATGCAGTTGCTAAATCTATAGCTGAACCATCTTTAAGATGACCAGCTTTCATAGGTCCGCCACTAATAAAAATTGTTGGTACATTCACACGAAGAGCACCCATTAACATACCAGGAACAATTTTGTCACAGTTTGGTACACAAATAAGAGCATCAAGCTTGTGTGCTTCCATAACGGTCTCAATAGAATCTGCAATTAGTTCTCTGCTAGGAAGACTATAAAGCATTCCATCGTGTCCCATTGCTATACCATCATCAACACCAATAGTATTAAACTCAAAAGGAACACCACCAGCTTTAATAATCTCTTCTTTAATGATGCGACCATACTCTTGCAAGAAGAAGTGTCCAGGGATAATATCAATATGACTATTTGCTATCCCAATAAATGGTTTTTTAAAATCTTCATCTTTTAAACCTGTTGCACGAAGGAGTGAACGGTGGGGAGTACGTTCCCATCCACGCTTAATTGTATCACTACGCATTGAAATTCCTTAGAAAAAAAGTAAGTTATTATACCAAAGTATCTAAGCTTTTGTATTTATTTGATTTTATCCTTTACATCTTTAAAATTATTTGCTATAATTGCGCCCTCAATGCGGGAGTAGCTCAGCGGTAGAGCACGACCTTGCCAAGGTCGGGGTCGCGAGTTCGATCCTCGTCTCCCGCTCCATTGAGACATTGTTTTATGCAACCAATTGA